>Ga0209481_10000004_pt1 | contig 138370 bp, 116 predicted proteins | sample SoiMetdeltSBSDD3_FD_187598 | JGI IMG/M metagenome (GOLD analysis project Ga0209481, IMG submission 187598) | Bulk soil microbial communities from a Populus tree surrounding site in Tennessee, USA - Soil MetaG P. deltoides SBSDD3 (SPAdes) (version 2) | ecosystem: Environmental > Terrestrial >...
CGTGCCGCTACAGGTCTTCGCGTGCGAGGTCGCGGCCGCCCGCGGGCACGACGTCGACCAGCCCCGCAACCTCGCCAAGTCCGTGACCGTCGAGTAGCGCCTGCGGGCGCGGCGGCAAGCTGGGGTGGGGCGCGGCGGCAAGCCGTGGGGCGGCTGCGGCGGCGCGGTCGTGCGTCGCCGCTAGCCTGCTCTGCGGCCGGTGACGTCGTAGAGGTGGTGGATCGGGTCGTGGATGAGGTAGCGCCCGAACGACTCGACCGTGAAGTGGACGCCGTCGCTGCGGGTGCCGGTGCGCGCCCACTGCTCGCCGGTGACGCCCGCGAACCCGTCCGCCAGCACCTCGCCGGCCGCGACCAGCTCGGCTGAGACCATCGCCGGGTCCTGCTCGCGATAGCGCTGCTCGACGGCGGTCGCGTCCTGGTCCCAGTTGGCGAACGCCGGACCGTCCTGCGCCAGCATGAGGTCGAGCCGCTGCGCGTAGAGCCGGAACACGTCCCGTACGTGGCACGCGTACTCCAGCGGGGACCAGGTGTCGGGCCGGGGTCGGTCCCGAACCGGATCCGCGGCGGCCAGCACCTCGGGCCACTCGGCGGCGTTGGCCCGCAGCAGCGTTGCGATCTCCTCGCGGGCGAACGCGCTGGTGTCGAAGCCGCACTCGGGGCAGGGCCGCTCCAGCACCCAGGTCCAGTCCTTCGTGTCCGGAATGATCGTCACAACGGCAGCCTAAGCGCGATGCGGGCGATGTTGTCGAGCGCCACGTTGCCGTGCTCCCAGTACGCCATGTGCGCGGTCGTCGGAGCCGGACGAGGGTCGCTGGCGAAGACCCGGGCGCCGAAGCCGGCCAGGCTCGGGTTGGGTCCGTGCCACAGATCGCGGTCGGGCGTGGCCAGCGCGACGGACGCGTAGCCCGGCATCGACACGCTCAATGCCAGGTCCCGGCCGGCCTGGGCGAGCGAGGGCACGACGTGCTGGACCGGATCCTGCCGCGCGGTGGTGGACCAGACGTGGCCGGCCGGCACGTGCAGCGCGTCGGCGCTCGCCACGCCGGTGCCCGGGCTCCCGACGAAGACCACGTCGTCGGCCGCGAGCCCGTGGTCGCGGGCGGCCACACCGACGACCAGCGACCCGTAGCTGTGCCCCAGCACCGTGACGTGCGGCGGCGCGCCGTCCGCGTGGCTGCGCCGCAGCCCGTCCACGAACCGGTCCAGCCCGGGCCCCGCGTCCCGGGCGGCGCCCGCCCCCGCCACCTCCCGCACGGTGTCCGGGACGTCGTAGTCGAGCCAGAGCACCGCGGCCACGGTCGCCGCCGGTGCGAGGGCGGCGGCCCGCTCGACCACACGGTCGATCCGGGTCAGGTCCTGGTCCACTGTGTTCCATCCGGCACCCGCACCCGGTACGTGCACGAGCACGTGCTCAGCCCGGTCCGGATCGCCGAGCGCCACGACGGCCCGTCCGGTGCGTGGGTCGAGTCGCAACAGGTACGTCCGTGGCGGCCCGGCCCGGTCCCACCACGCCTCCGCGCCGGGCAGCCGCCCGGCCACCGCCCGGTTCGCCTGGTCCCGGGCCGCGGCCGGAACGCCGTCGAGCGGGCCGATCAGCTCGGGGCGGTTGAGGAGCAGCCACCGGCGTTCGGCACCGGTCAGCGCGGCCCACCACGCGGCGACCGTGGCCGGCGCGGCGCCGGACGGCGGCGTCCAGCCAGGCGGTGTCGGCGTGGCCTCGGCCCGTACCGCGGTAAGCCGCCCGGCCGCCTCGGCGTCCGCCGACGCCGCCAGGTCCAGCGCCCACCGGATGCCGGCTACGGTGCGCTCGGCGAGCGGAGCCACCGCGACCGCGCCCGGTCCGCACACCGCGACCCGGCCGTCGCGGTCCACGGTGACCGGTGTGCCGCCGGTGGCCTCGACGGTCGCGGACAGCACCGCCTTGGCCCGGACGAGCCCGGCCGCGAACTCGGCGAGCGCCTGGTCCGCCGCGATCAGCGGGGTGACCCGGGCGCCGAGGTCCGAGCGCACCGAGGCGAGCCGCCGCTGCGCCGCCTCGCCGGCCGCGCCGGTCCACGCCGCCCGAAGCCGGCGGGCCAGCAGCGCCACGTCCTGGCCCTGCGCGGCGACACGCCGGGCGAGCCGCCGCAGCGCGACCGCGAGGCCGGCCCAGGCCGGTGGACTCGCCGCCCACAGCTGCGCGTAGGTCACCATGGCCGCACCGCGGTCTCCACCGCCCGCCCCGCCGCCCGCCGGTCCGCGCCCTCGTATGCGTCCGCGGCGACCCGCAGGGCCACCGCCGTGTCCGCACACCGCCGGGCCAACCCGTCGAGTCCTTCGTGGACGAGCGCGAGCAGGGCGGTCAGCGCCGTGGTGGCGGCCCACTCGGGATCCGCCGGAGCCGCGGGCGGACCACCGGACAGCAGGCCGTCGCGCAGGCCGTCCAGCGTGGCCGCCGCGTCCCGCAACGCGGCTGGTGACACGTGCAGCACCTCGGACACGAGGCTCACCGTTGCACCCCCACCGGGTACCGGGAAGGGCTGTGGACAACCCGCGTCGCCGGGTACCCCTCCGTGTCCACAGGGGTTGCCCGGCACGGACGCCGCGGCTACCCTGCGACCGCTACTGCGGGCGGGCGTAGGGTGCTTCCGTGATCGTCGCGGTGGGCATCGACGTCGTCCTGGTCAGCCGGTTCACGGCGGCGTTGGCGCGCACACCGCTCCTGGGCGACCGGCTGTTCACCGAGGCCGAACGGGTGACCCCATCCGGGAACCCCCGTTCGCCCGAGTCGCTCGCCGGCCGGTTCGCGGCGAAGGAGGCGGTGGCCAAGGCGCTCGGCGCACCGGGCAACCTGCACTGGCACGACTGCGAGATCGTCACGGATCCGGACGGGCGCCCGTGGCTGACCGTCTCCGGTACCGTCGCCGCTGCGGCCGCCGAGCGCGGGATCACCCGGTGGCACCTGTCGCTGTCCCACGACGGCGGCATCGCCTCCGCGATGATTGTCGCGGAGCAGCTACCCGAGGAGGCGTGATGCGCGGAGCGTGGCGGGTCGCGGACGTACGCGCGGCAGAGGAGGCGCTGATGGCGCAGCTCCCCGACGGCGCGCTCATGCAGCGCGCCGCGGCCGGCCTGGCCCGCCGCTGCGCCCTCGTCCTGCCCCGGGTCTACGGCAGCCATGCGGTCGTGCTCGCCGGCGCCGGCAACAACGGCGGCGACGCGCTCTACGCCGGTGCGCTGCTCGCCCGCCGCGGCGCCACCGTCTCCGCCTGGCTGCTCGTGCCCGATCGCGTCCACAGTGGAGGCATCGCGGCGCTCCGCGAGGCCGGCGGAACCACACTGGACGGTCCGCCCTCCACTGTGGATCTGGTGGTGGACGGGATCGTAGGCATCGGTGCGCGTGGCGGGTTGCGGGACCGGGCGGCCGCGGTCGCCGATGCCCTGCCCGACCTGCGCTCCCCGACCGGCGAACGGCCGCCCGTGGTCGCCGTCGACGTACCGTCCGGAGTGGACGTCGACACCGGCGACGTGCCCGGAAAAGCCGTCCGCGCGGACGTGACGGTGACCTTCGGTTGCCTGAAGCCGGCGCTCGTGGTGGGCCCGGCCGTGCCGCTGGCCGGGCAGGTCGACCTCGTCGACATCGGGCTGGCGCCCTTCCTGCACACCGAGCCGGCGGTCCGGGTACCCGACCGGGACGATGTCGCGGGCTGGTGGCCGGGGGCCGGGCCGTCGTCGGACAAGTACACCCGGGGCGTGGTGGGTGTGGCGACCGGGTCGGCGCGGTATCCCGGCGCGGCCGTCCTCTCGGTCGCCGGCGCGCTCGCCGGACCCGCCGGCCTCGTCCGCTACGCCGGCGGGGCGGCGCCGCTGGTCACCGAGCACCACCCCTCGGTCATCGTCAGTGACCGGGCCGCCAAGGCCGGTCGGGTGCAGGCCTGGGTCTGCGGCAGCGGCCTGGGTACCGACCAGCGTGCCGCGACCGAGCTGCGCACGGTACTGGCGTCATCCGTGCCGGCGGTGCTCGATGCGGACGCGCTGACGCTGCTGGTCGACGGCTCGATGAGCACGGCCCTGCGCGAGCGCGACGCGCCGCTGGTCATCACGCCGCACGACCGGGAGTTCGCGCGGCTGGCCGGCCACCCGCCGGGCGAGGACCGGGTCGGTGCCGCGCTGCGGGTCGCGGCGTGGATGAACGCCGTCGTGCTCCTCAAGGGAGACCGGACCGTGGTCGCCACGCCGGCCGGTACCGCATGGGCGAACCCGACCGGGACGCCGGCGCTCGCCACCGGCGGCACCGGGGACGTCCTCGCCGGACTTCTGGGTTCCCTGCTGGCGGCCGGGTTGGCGCCGGAGCGGGCCGCGGTCGCCGCCGCATACGCGCACGGCCTCGCCGGGCGCGAAGCGGCCCAACGAGGTCCGGTTACTGCGACTGATGTGGCGTCCGCGCTACGTGTGGTGGTGGGTTCGTTGACCCGGACGCCGGACCGAGGTCAGAGAGGGCGGACCTTCTCCGCCTGCGGGCCCTTCTTGCCCTGACCGATTTCGAACTCCACGCGCTGGTTCTCCTCCAGCGTGCGGTAGCCGTTGGTCTCGATGGCCGAGAAGTGGACGAAGACGTCGGCTCCGCCGCCGTCGACCGTGATGAAGCCGAAGCCCTTCTCGGCGTTGAACCACTTCACAGTGCCTTGTGCCATTGCCGCTGCCTTCCTCTCAAAGCAGTTTGTAGCAGCTGTGATCAGAAGAATGCGACCACATTGCGTAAACCGCAGCCAGCTTACACCAGCTAACCTGACCGGCATGGCGCAGGCCGCTGTCGACATCAGCCTGGACGCGATCCGCGCGAACGTCGCGCACCTGGTCTCCGGTACCGACGCCGCGGTGATGGCGGTCGTCAAGGGGGACGGGTACGGCCACGGCATGCTCGAGTCGGCCCGCGCAGCGATCTCCGGCGGGGCCACCTGGCTCGGTGTCTGCACGCTGGACGAGGCGCTGGACCTGCGCGACGGCGGCATCACCGCCCCGGTGCTCGCCTGGCTGCTGGCGCCGGGCCTGCCGCTGCACCTCGCGATCGAGGCCGACATCGACCTGAGCGCGTCCTCGGCCGGGCTGCTCGCCGAGATCGTCGGCAGCGCCAGGGCCGCCGGCCGCCCGGCGCGGGTCCACCTCAAGGTGGACACCGGCCTGGGCCGCGGCGGTGCCGCCACGGCCGACTGGCCGGTGCTCGCCGAGGCTGCGGCGAAGGCGCAAGTGGACGGTTCGGTGGAGGTGGTGGGTGTCTGGAGCCACCTCGCGCGCGCGGACGAGCCGGGGCACGAGTCGATCGACCGGCAGCTCGGCATGTTCGGCGACGCGCTGGACAGGGCCCACCGGCTGGGCATCAACCCGACATACCGCCACATCGCCAACTCGGCCGCCGCGCTGACCCGGCCGGACACGCACCTCGACCTGGTCCGGACCGGGATCGCGGTGTACGGGCTCAGCCCCGTCCCGGGTCGTGACTTCGGCCTGCGCCCGGCCATGACCGTGCGGGCGACGGTGATCCTCACCAAGCGCGTCCCGGCCGGGCACGGCGTTTCGTACGGCCACACGTATGTCACCGAGCGCGATGCCACGCTCGCGGTCGTCCCGTTGGGTTACGCCGACGGCGTACCGCGTGCGGCGTCGAGTGCCGGCCCGGTCTGGCTGGCCGGGAAGACCCGCCGGATCGCCGGCCGGGTCTGCATGGACCAGATCGTGGTCGACTGCGGTGACGACGAGGTCCGCGCCGGTGACGAGGCGATCCTCTTCGGCCCCGGTGACCTGGGCGAGCCGACCGCGGACGACTGGGCGGCCGCCGCCGGCACGATCAACTACGAGATCGTCACCCGGTTCCACAGCGCGCGGGTACCGCGGCGGTACGTGTGACGGGCAGTTGACTGATGGATCCGGATACCCTTGCGGGATGGGTACGGCAGGCCGGCGCGCGGGTCTCCTCAGCGCGCTCTTCGGAGCCGCCGCGGCCGGTGTCGCCGCCGGGGTGGCCGCCGAGCGTGCCCTGCTGCGCCGGTCCATCCGCCCACCCGCCGACCCGTACGCCGACGAGCGGTTCGGCCCGCAACCGTTCGACGAGTCGCTGATCGTCCGCACCGACGAAGGGGTCGACCTCTACGTCGAGATCGTCGAGCCGGCGGACGGCGTCGACCTCGAGTTCGACGAGCTGTTCCCGCCGTCCGGCGAGCCGGAGCCCACGCTCGTGTTCGTGCACGGGTTCTGCCTCGACATGGGGACGTACCACTTCCAGCGCAGGGAGCTCAGCCTGCGCGGGAACTGGCGGATGGTCTTCTACGACCAGCCGGGCCACGGGCGTTCCGGCAGGCTCGACCGCGGTGAGTACACGTTGGAGTCCCTCGGTGCCGCGCTCCGCCGGGTCATCGAGGAGACCACGCCGGACCGGCGGATCGTCCTCATCGGACACTCGATGGGCGGCATGACCATCATGGCCCTGGCTGAGCACGCACCGGAGCTGTTCGCCGACCGGGTCGTCGGCGTGGTGCTGATCGGGACGTCCGCCGGCCGCCTGGAGGCCACCCGGATCGGCCTCCCCGAGATCGTCGCGCGGGCGGGCCGGCCGATCCTGCCGATCGTGGACAGTGCCACGAAGGTGACCGGCACCATGCTGGACAGCGCCCGGCGGGCCTCGTCCAACCTGGCCTGGCTGCTGACCCGCCGGTACGGGTTCGGCACGCCCCAGCCGAGCCGGGCACTCGTGTCCTTTGTGGAACGGATGAACTCGCACACCTCCACCGAGACCGTCGCGCGGTACCTGCGTACGCTCTACTCCCATGCCCGGTACCCGGCCCTGGACGCTCTGCGCGGCCTCCCGGTCCTGGTGATCTGCGGTGAACGGGACCAGATCACACCGCTGGCGCTGTCGAACGAGATCTGCCGCCGGCTGCCCGACGCCGAACTGGTGACGATCCCGGACAGCGGGCACGTGGTCATGTTGGAGCACAGCGCGGAGGTGAACGCCGCGCTGGCGGAGTTCCTGGAGAAGATCCAGTGACCGAAGCCTGGCGCGATCTGGCTGCCCGGATCGCCGCGTGTACGGCCTGCGCCGAACTGGCGCAGGCCCGCCAGCGGGTCGTCGTCGGAGAGCCGCCGAGCCCTCGGCCCGGCGGCAGCCGACCCGCGCTGGCCTTCGTCGGCGAGGCACCGGGCGCGGCCGAGGACGCCGCCGGCCGGCCGTTCGTCGGCAAGGCCGGGCAGTTGCTGGACCAGTTGCTGGCCGACGCCGCGCTGGACCGCTCGCAGGCCGCCGTGCTCAACGTGCTCAAGTGCCGCCCACCCGGCAACCGGGCGCCGAAGCCGGACGAGATCGCGCGCTGCCGGCCGTACCTGGAGAGCCAGCTCGTCATGCTGCGACCGCACCTCGTGGTCGCGCTCGGCCTTACCGCGGTGACCTGGTTCCTCGGCCGCACGACGCTTTCCGCCGCGCGCGGGCGGGTGCACGAGGTGACCGTGGGCGGTCTGCCGATGTGGGTGCTCGCCACGTACCACCCGTCCGCGGCGATCCGGTTCGGGCCGTCCGGTGCCCCGATGGCGGCGCTGCGGGACGATCTCGCGCTGGCCGCCCGGCTCGTGGCGGGAGCGGTGGCGTGATCGCGAAGTTGTCCACTGTGGAGGACACCCGGGCCTTCGGCCGGTCGCTCGCGGCCGTGCTGCGCGCCGGCGACCTCGTCGTGCTCTCCGGACCGCTCGGAGCCGGGAAGACCGCGCTGGCACAGGGGATCGGGGCCGGGCTCGGCGTCGAGGGGGCGGTCACGTCGCCGACGTTCGTGATCGCCAGGATCCATCGTGGACCGCTCCCGCTCGTGCACGTCGACGCTTACCGGCTCGGCGGCGTCGCCGAGGTCGACGACCTCGACCTCGATGCGTCGCTGGAGGACTCGGTCACCGTCGTCGAGTGGGGTGAGGGCCTGGTCGAGCAGCTCGCCGACGCGTACCTGGAGGTCCGCATCGACCGCCGGGACGACGAGACCCGGGTCGTGGAACTGGTGCCGCACGGTGCCGCGTGGGCCGACCGCCTGCCGACGGATAATGCCTGACGTGCTCATCGTCGTCGTCGACTCGGCCACACCCGCCGTCACCGCCGCACTCGCCGAGGTCACCGCCGACGGTGTGGTCGTGCGTGCCCGACGGGTCACTGTGGACGCCCGCGCGCACGGCGAGCTGCTGGCGCCCGCGGTCGGCGCGGTCCTGCGGGAGGCCGGCGCGCGCCCGCGGGACCTGGCCGCGGTCGTGGCCGGCCTGGGACCGGGACCGTTCACCGGGCTGCGGGTGGCGCTCGTCACGGCCGCCGCGCTGGGCGACACGCTGGGCATCCCGACGTACGGCGTCTGCTCGCTCGACGGCCTCGGCCACCGCGCCGTCGGGCGGACTCTGGTCGCGACCGACGCGCGCCGCCGGGAGATCTACTGGGCCGTGTACGAGCGCGGCGCCCGCCAGACCGACCCGGCGGTGAACCGGCCGGCGGAGGTGGCAGAGCTCGCCCGGACGCTCGATGTCCGCGCGGCGGTGGGCGAAGGCGCCCTGCGCTACGCCGACGTGCTGGACCTGCCGGTCGTCGGCGAGCCGCGGTACCCGGTACCGGAGGCGCTCGCGGAGCTCGCCGCGGACCGGGTCCGGGCCGGGGTGCCCGGCGAGGTGCTGACCCCGCTGTACCTGCGCCGCCCCGACGCCGTGGAACCCGGCCCGCGCAAAGCGGTCCTGCCGTGAACGTGAACCTGGCGAGGTTCCGCTGGTGGCACATCGAGGAGGTGCTGCCGATCGAGGCGGACCTCTTCGCCGCCGAGCAGTGGACCGCCGCGATGTTCTGGAACGAGCTGGCGAACGGGAACCACTACCTGGTGGCGCTGGACGACGAGGGTGCGCTGATCGGGTACGCGGGACTGGCGGTCAACGCGCCCGAAGCCTGGGTGCAGAACATCGCGGTCCGGCGCGACGCCCAGCGCCGCGGCACCGGCCGCGCGCTGCTGGAGGCGCTGCTCGCCGAGGCGCGACGCCGCGGCGCCCGGGCCGTGCTGCTGGAGGTCGCCGTGGACAACGTACCGGCGCAGCGGCTCTACGCCGCGTACGGGTTCGAGCCGGTGGGCGTGCGACGGGGGTACTACCAACCGAGCAACAAGGATGCGCTGGTGATGAGACGTGATTGAGCCGTTGATCCTGGGCATCGAGACGTCGTGCGACGAGACCGGCGTGGGGATCGTCCGCGGGCACACACTGCTCGCCGACGCGCTGGCATCCAGTGTGGACATCCATGCGCGGTTCGGCGGCGTGGTACCCGAGGTGGCCAGCCGGGCGCACCTGGAGGCGATCGTGCCGGCCATGCACCGTGCGCTCGCCGAGGCCGGCGTGACGCTGGTGGACGTCGACGCGATCGCGGTCACCGCGGGTCCCGGCCTGGCCGGAGCGCTGCTCGTCGGCGTCGCGGCGGCCAAGGGGTACGCGCTCGCCGCGGAGAAGCCGCTGTACGGCGTGAACCACCTGGCCGCGCACGTCGCCGTCGACACGCTGGAGCACGGCCCGCTGCCGCCGGCCGTCGCGCTGCTGGTCTCCGGCGGGCACTCCAGCCTGCTGCTGGTCGACGATCTCGCCGGTGCCGTGCGACCGCTGGGGGTCACCATCGACGACGCGGCGGGGGAGGCGTTCGACAAGGTGGCCCGGTTGCTCGGCCTGCCGTTCCCGGGCGGGCCGCCGATCGACCGGGCGGCCCGCGAGGGTGACCCGGACGCGATCGCGTTCCCGCGCGGGCTGACCGGCCCCCGGGATCTCGCCGGGCACCGGTTCGACTTCTCCTTCTCCGGGCTCAAGACCGCGGTCGCGCGCTGGGTGGAGGCTCGCGGGCGGGCCGGCGAGCCGGTACCGGTCGCGGACGTCGCGGCCAGCTTCCAGCAGGCGGTCTGTGACGTGCTGACCCGAAAGGCGGTCGACGCGTGTCGCGAGTACGGGATCGACACGCTGGTCATCGGCGGTGGCGTCGCGGCCAACTCCCGGCTGCGGGCGCTGGCCGGGGAGCGGTGCGCGGCGGCCGGCATCCGGCTGCGGGTACCCCGGCCCAGGCTGTGCACGGACAACGGCGCGATGGTCGCCGCACTCGGGAGCCACCTGGTGTCGGCCGGCGTACGGCCCAGCCGGCTCGACCTACCCGCCGACTCGGCCCTGCCGGTGACGACCGTGACCGTGTAGCGTCCGGCCAGTGATCGTGCGCATGTGGGAGGTCCGGGCGCATCCCGAGGGCCTCACCGACCTCCTGTCGTGGATCTGTGAGGTGGCGCTCCCGGCGGTCGAGATGAACCCGCTGCACGTCTCCAGCGAGGTCCTCACGTCCACCGACCACCGGATCGTCGTGATCTCGAAGTGGCGGAGCAACCCGGAGCAGTTCCTCGACCCGCCCGGCCATCTCACCGCCCGCGAGCCGCACGTCTGGGATTTCACGCCTGTCGATCGCTGAGGGCCGGAAAATCGGTGGCGTGCAAGGATTGGATCTCGTAAGGTCAGCGACGCCATGCGTCCGTTACCTGTCGCCGATCCCGGCACGCCCGATCACCGCACCGCGACCCGGTACCTGTTCTGGGTCGCGCGCAGGCAGCTGCCCACGATGGTCGGCGCGATGCTGCTCGGCATCGTGTGGATGGGCAGCCAGGCGCTGATGCCGGCGGCGATCGGCCAGGCGATCGACCTGGGCCTGACCGCCCGCGACCCGGGTGCCCTCGCCGCCTGGTCGGCGGTGCTGTTCGGGCTCGGCGGGCTCCAGGCCGCGGCGGGCATCATGCGGCACCGGATGGCGGTGTTCAACTGGCTCGGGGCGGCGTACCGGACCGTTCAGGTGGTCACCCGGCAGGCCAGCCGGCTCGGTGCCACCCTGCCGAAGCGCCTCGCCACCGGCGAGGTCGTCAGCATCGGTACCGCGGACATCAGCCACGTCGGCGGGGCGCTGGACATCACCGCCCGCGGGGTGGGCGCGGTCGCCGCGATCGTCGTGGTGACCGTGATCCTGCTCCGCTCCTCGGTCTCGCTGGGCCTGGTCGTCCTGCTCGGCGTGCCGGTCCTGATGTCGGTCGTGGGCCTGCTGATCCGCCCGCTGCACCGGCGCCAGCAGGCGTACCGGGAGCAGCAGGGCAAGCTGACCACCCGGGCCGGTGACATCGTGGCGGGCCTGCGGGTGCTGCGCGGCATCGGCGGGGAGGCCGTCTTCGGCGGCCGCTACCGGGACGAGTCCCAGGGGCTGCGCCGGGCCGGGGTCCGGGTGGCCCGGGTCGAGTCGGTGCTGGAGGCCGCCCAGGTCCTGCTGCCCGGCATGTTCGTCGTGCTCGTGACCTGGCTGGGCGCCCGGTTCGCGGTCAGCGGCGCGATCACGCCGGGCCAGCTCGTCGCGTTCTACGGGTACGCGGCGTTCCTGATCGCTCCCCTGCGGACGATCACCGAGGCCGTGGACAAGTTCACCCGCGGGCACGTGGCGGCGCGCCGGGTCGTCCGGGTGCTGGCGCTGGAGCCGGAGCTGGCCGACCCACCGGTCTCCCGAGCGGCCACCGTGGACGGTGAGTTGACCGAGCCGTGGTCGGGCGTGGTGATCCGGCCGGGGCAACTGACCGCGATCGCGGCCGCCGCACCGGAGGACGCCGTCACCATCGCCGACCGGCTGGGCCGCTACGTGGACAGCGACACCGCGCTGGACGGCGTACCGCTGCGGGACCTGGACCGGGCTATGGTGCGGGCGCTGATCCTGGTGGCCGACAACGACGCACGCCTGTTCTCGGGTCCACTCCGGACGGAGCTGGATCCGGCGGAACGGGCCTCGGACGCGGACCTCACCGCGGCCCTGCACGCGGCGAGCGCGGCCGACATCATCGCGGCGCTACCGGACGGCCTCGACGCGGCGATCGCGGAGCGGGGTCGGGAGTTCTCCGGCGGGCAGCAGCAGCGGCTGCGGCTGGTCCGGGCGCTCGCGGCCGACCCGCCGGTACTGGTGCTGGTCGAGCCGACCAGCGCGGTGGACGCGCACACCGAGGCGGCCATCGCGGCCCGTCTCGGCGCGGCGCGGCGCGGGCGCACGACCGTCGTCTGCACGACGAGCCCGCTCGTGCTGAGCCGGGCCGATCACGTGTTCTACGTCGAGGACGGCAAGGTCGTCGCCGAGGGCTCGCACCGGGAGCTGCTGGAGAACGAGCCGCGGTACGCGGCGACCGTGACCCGGGGGGAGGACGGGCCATGAGCGCGATGTTGCCGGTGGCGGACGCCACCCAGGTCCGGCGGTACGCCCGCGGCCTCCTGCGCCGGCACCCGCGGCTGCTCGCCTGGGCGCTGGGCCTGCACGGGCTCGCGGCCATCGCCGGGCTCGCCGCGCCGTGGCTCATCGGCGACCTCGTCGAGTCGGTCGAGCGCGGTACGACGACGGTGACCGTGGACCGGATCGCGCTGGCGATCGCCGCGTTCGTGGTCGTGCAGTCGGTGCTCGCCCGGTACGCGAAGTACGCCTCGGCGCGGCTCGGTGAGGGCATGCTCGCCGAGCTGCGCGAGGAGTTCGTCGACCGGGTGCTCGCCCTGCCATTGTCCACAGTGGAGCGGGCGGGCACCGGTGACCTGCTGACCCGGACCTCGCGGGACGTCAACGCGCTCTCCTACAGCGTGCGGTTCGCGGTACCGGAGATCCTGATCGCGCTCGTCACGATCTGCTTCACGGTCGGCGCGATGGTGCTCGTCGGCCCGCTGCTCGGCATCCCGTGCCTGCTCGCCGTGCCGATCCTCTGGGTCGGCACGGCGTGGTACCTCCGCCGTGCGCCGGAAGGGTACCTGCGGGAGAACGCCACCTACTCCGACCTGACCGACGGGCTGGCCGAGACCGTGGACGGGGCGCGCACGGTCGAGGCGCTGCGGCTGGCACAGCGACGGCGGATCCGTACCGACCGGGACATCGCCCGGTCGTACGCGGCCGAGCGGTACACGCTGTTCCTGCGGACCGTGTGGTACCCGCTGGTCGAGGTCGGTTACGTGGTGCCGGTGGTGGCGACGCTGCTGATCGGCGGCTGGTTCTACCTCGAGGGCTGGGTGACGCTCGGTCAGGTGACCGCGGCGACGCTCTACGTCCAGCAGCTCATCGACCCGCTGGACCAGCTGCTGTCCTGGTTGGACGAGCTGCAGGTGGGCGGTGCGTCGCTGGCCCGGCTGCTGGGCGTCTCCTCCGCCGCCTCCGCCGCCGCGCCGGCCGACGGTGCCGCGCCGGCACCGCGAGACGGGCGGCTCACCGTCGACGACGTCCGGTTCTCCTATGTGGACGGCCGGGACGTGCTGCACGGCATCTCGCTGGACGTGGCACCGGGTGAGCGGCTCGCGATGGTCGGGCCGTCCGGGGCGGGCAAGTCCACGCTGGGCCGGCTGCTGGCCGGGGTACACGCGCCGCGGTCGGGGTCGGTGACGGTCGGTGGCGCGCCGCTGGCGTCGCTGCCGCTGGACGAGCTGCGGACCCAGGTCGCGCTGGTCACCCAGGAACACCACGTATTCCTGGGTACGGTGCGGGACAACGTGCTGCTGGGCCGCCCGTCCGCGGACGACGCCGCGGTACGGGCCGCGCTCGCCGCGGTCGATGCGCTCGACTGGGTGGACGAACTGCCGGCCGGGCTCGACACCGAGGTCGGCTCGGGCGCCCACCCGGTGACACCCGCCCAGGCGCAGCAGCTCGCGCTGGCCCGGCTGGTCCTCGCCGACCCGCACACGCTGGTGCTCGACGAGGCCACCTCGCTGATCGACCCGCGGGCGGCCCGGCAGTTGGAGCGCTCGCTCGCCGCGGTGCTGCGCGGCCGTACCGTCATCGCGATCGCGCACCGGCTGTTCTCCGCGCACGACGCGGACCGGGTCGCGGTCGTCGAGGACGGGCGGATCACCGAGGTCGGCTCGCACCACGACCTGGTGGCGGCCGGCGGGCCGTACGCCGCGCTCTGGCGGTCCTGGCACGGCTGACCGGGCGGTCCGGTCCCCGGTCAGCGGAACGAGAAGACGACGCCGAGCAGGACCAGCACCACCATCGCCACCACGAAGGCGATCACGAGGTGCTGGGCGCCACTGTCCGCACCCGGCGGATCGGGCGGCGCCGGCTCACCCGGCAGGTCCCGGGTGACCGTGGCGAGCTCGATCAGGGTGCGGGCGGAGTAGACCGAGCTGACCCGCTCGGAGAACTCGTCGAGCGAGAGCCGGCCGGCTGCGGTGTGCCGCTGTAAAACGGCGATCACCCGCAGTCGGTCCTCGTCCGAGGCTCTCATCTCGACATTCATCCCGGACAGAGTACGACGGTTGACGGGTGATCGGTGCAAACGTATGGTTCTCGATGGAAGCGCTCCCACAACTACCGGGCATCTAGTTGTAGGAGAAGAGGCACATGAGAAGACTCCGAGCCATCGTGGTGTCCGCGCTGGTCGTGGGAGGGGCGGGGCTGTTCGCGGTCGCCGGCGCGGGGCCAGCCCAGGCCGCCCCGGTGATCTGTGAGAAGTTCGGCGGAACCTACATCCAGAACAACACCCGGCGGGTGCAGAACAACGTCTGGGGCGCCGACACCGCACAGTGCATCGACGTCAACCAGAACGGCGGGTTCACCGTCACGCAGGCCGGGCACAACAACGCCACCAACGGCGCGCCGGCGGCGTACCCGTCCATCTACGCCGGCTGCCACTGGGCCCAGTGCACGAGCGGCAGCAGCCTGCCGATGCAGGCCAGCAGCAGCCAGTTCGCGGGCATCCAGACGAGCGTCAGCATGACCTACCCGAGCAGCGGCACCTGGAACGCCGCTTACGACCTGTGGTTCGACCCCACCCCGCGCACGGACGGCCAGAACACCGGCGCGGAGATCATGGTGTGGTTGAACTACCAGGGCAGCATCCAACCGATCGGCTCGCAGGTGGCGACCGTGACGCTGGCCGGCGGCACCTGGCAGGTCTGGTTCGGCAATGTCGGCTGGAACGTCATCTCGTACCGGCGGACCTCCCCGACCACATCGGTCAACTTCGCGGTCAACACGTTCCTGTCCGACGCGATCAGCCGCGGGTACGCCCAGCGCTCCTGGTACCTCACCAGCGTCCAGGCCGGCTTCGAGCCCTGGGTGGGCGGCGCCGGGCTGGCGGTCAACTCGTTCTCGTACTCGGTCGGCGGCACCGGCGGCGACACCACCCCGCCGAGCACACCCGGCACCCCGAGCGCGTCGAACGTGACGTCCAGCGGCGCGACCCTGAGCTGGGCGGCCTCGACCGACACCGGCGGTTCCGGCCTCGCCGGGTACGACGTCTTCCGCGAGCAGGGCGCGACCGACCCGCTGCTCGCCTCGTCGAGCACGAACTCGGTGAACCTGACCGGCCTGTCGGCCAGCACGCAGTACCAGGTCTACGTCCGCGCCCGCGACGGCGCCGGCAACACCTCCGGCAACTCGGCCCTCGGCACGTTCACCACCGGTGGCGGCGGTGGGGACACCACACCACCGAGTACGCCGGGCACCCCGAGCGCGTCCAACGTGACGTCCAGCGCCGCCACGCTGACCTGGGCCGGCTCGACCGACACCGGCGGCTCCGGGCTCGCGGGCTACAACGTCTACCGCGAGCAGGGCGCGACCGACCCGCTGCTCGCCTCGCCCACCACCAACTCGGTCACGCTGACCGGGCTGTCCGCCAACACGCAGTACCAGGTGTACGTACGGGCGCGCGACGGCGCCGGGAACCTCTCCGGCACCTCCGGCCTGGTCACCTTCACCACCCAGGGAGGTGGCGGGGGCGGCTGCACGGTGACCTTCACCGGCTCGCCGTGGAACGAGACCCCGACCTCGGGCGGGTTCACCTGGAACTTCACCATCCGCAACGGCGGGACGACCACCCTGTCCAACTGGCGGCTGACCGTGCCGATGCCGGCGAACCACACCCTGACCCCGCCCGGCTGGAACGCGACGTTCACGGTGAGCGGGTCGACGGTCACCGGTGCGCCGGTCTCGCACAACGTGAACCTCGCGCCCGGCGCGTCGACCACGGTCGGGTTCAACGGTCGCTGGTCGGGCAGCTACTCGGCACCGAGCGGTCTCACCTGCGGCTGACGATCGGCGCGACCGTCGCCGACGTGAGCTCGACCAGATCGGCCGGCGGGAGCTCCACCTGGAGCCCCCGCCGGCCGGCGGAGACGTAGACGGTGGCGAACCCCTGGGCGCTCGCGTCCACCACGGTCGGCAGGCGCTTGCGCTGGCCGAGCGGGCTGATCCCGCCGCGCACGTAGCCGGTCGTCCGCTCGGCGAGCGCGCGGTCGGCGAGGGCGGCACGCTTGCCGCCGGCCGCGGTCGCCAGCGCCTTGAGGTCCAGTTCGCCGGTGACCGGCACGACCGCGACGGTCAGCGCGCCGTCCACCTCGGCCACCAGCGTCTTGAAGACCCGGGCCGGGTCCACACCCAGGGCCGCCGCGACCTCCGCGCCGTAGTTCGGGGCGTCGGCAGCCACCCGGTACGGGTGGAGCGTGTGCGCGATGCCGCGCCTGTCGAGCAGCACGGTCGCTGGTGTCATCCCGGCCTCCCGGCGACAGGCCGGGATGACCAGGAACTGGCTGGCAGGGTCACGTCACAGAGGGTGGCACAGCAGGGCCGTCGGCGCGCCGGCCACCCGGGTCAGCACCACGGTCGCCGAGCCCGTACCGGACAGCCGCATCTGCCGCCGCAGGTCAGCGGGATCGAGCGCCGAGCCGCGCTTGCGGATCTCCACCCGGCCGACCTGCCGGCCCCGCAACGCCGCGCGCAAGCGCTTGACCGAGAACGGCAGCACCTCGTCGACCTCGAAGCACCGGCCCAGCGGGGTCGGCGCCGCGGTGTCCGCGTAGACGTACGCGATGGTGGGGTCGGCGAGCACACCGTCGACCGTGGCCGCGAACTCGGCCACGAGGTGGCTGCGGACGACCGCGCCGTCCGGGTCGTAGAGGTACCGCCGGGGTCTGTCCACCGGTGCCCGGGCCGTACCCGGGCCGGTCACCTCGACAACCTCGCTGCCCCGCAGCACGGTGGCCCGGCGCGGCACGGATGCCAGCGGACCGCACCAGAACGTCGCCTCGACCACCTCGCCGTCGACCGAGACCCACTCGGCCTCGGCCCCCGCCGGTACCAGCGCGTGGTCGATACCGGGGGCCAGCTTGAGGACGGTCCTGGGTACCCGGTCCGGCAGGGCCGCGACGAAGTCCCACGGCGGTGAGTACGCGGACGGGTCGAACAGCCGCCGGCCGGTACCCGCCGCGCGGCGGGACGGATCGCAGAACACCGCGTCGAAGCCGTCGAGCGGCAGGTCCCGAGCGTCTCCACAGTGGACGGATGCGATCCGGTCCAGGCCCAGGGCGGAGAGGTTGGCCGCCGCGACCGCCGCGGTCGCCGGATCGGCCTCCAGCCCGTACCCGGTGATGCCGCACCGCGCGACGGCGATCAGGTCCGCCCCGATGCCGCAACCCAGGTCGGCGATCCGGCGCACCCCCGCGGCGCGCAAGCGCCCCGCGCGGCGGGCCGCGACCACGGCGCGCGTCGCCTGCTCCAGGCCGGCCCTGGTGAAGAACATGACGGCGGCGTCCGGGCCGAACTTCGCGACCGCGCGGCGGCGCAGTTCGGCCTGGGTGAAGGCGGCGGCGGCCAGGTCGGCCGGGATGCCGCTGGCCCGGAGGGTCACGACCGTCCCGCCGGCCGCGAGCGCCTCCTCCGCCGCCGCCAGCGCGGCGAGCCCGTCCGGCGTCGAGAGCGCGGCCGTTACAGCGACGGCCGCTGCTCCGATCCGGGTTCGATGATGCAGTCGGGGCCCGGGTAGATGGTGCTGGTGTGGCCGTCGGGGAAACGGACGACGTACGGTGGCGCGCCGTTGCTGCCGCGCACCTCCACGATCTCCCCGATGCGGTCCTTCATACCGACCGCGTTGCTGTGGATGTGCAGCCGGTCGCCGATTGCTGCCTGCATGGCACATACCATGCCCGATCCGGCGCGGGGATGCACGCATTCCGGATAGGATCGGCACGCCTGCAGGTTCGTCAAAGCTGGCACTCTCCTTGACGGAGTGCCAGCGACAGGAATAACCTGCGGTTAGCACTCTCGGACTGAGGGTGCTAACGGACCCGGCGGACCGGCACCCGCGACGACGGCACCGCCTGGTGACATGTGAACGAACATGCTGCCGGCCCCGGCCGGCAACGACCATGTACCCCAGGAGGGTATGCTCGTGACTACCGCGACGAAGGTTGCGATCAAGCCGCTCGAGGACCGGATCGTGGTCCAGGCGAACGAGGCCGAGACGACTACGGCGTCCGGCATCGTGATCCCCGACACCGCTAAGGAGAAGCCGCAGGAGGGCACCGTCCTCGCTGTCGGCCCGGGCCGCATCGATGACAAGGGCAACCGGGTGCCGATCGACGTCAAGGTCGGCGACACCGTCCTGTACTCGAAGTACGGCGGCACCGAGGTCAAGTACGGCGGCGAGGAGTACCTGGTGCTGTCTGCCCGGGACGTCCTCGCGGTTATCGAGAAGTGACCTACTGACAAGTGGTGGCCGCCTCGAGCCCGGCTCGGGGCGGCCCTGCAGTGTGAAAGGGATGTCGAAGCCATGGCGAAGATCCTGAGCTTCTCGGACGATGCCCGGCACCATTTGGAGCACGGGGTCAATACGCTCGCCGACACCGTCAAGGTCACCCTTGGCCCGCGTGGGCGCAACGTCGTCCTCGACAAGAAGTTCGGCGTTCCGACCATCACCAACGACGGCGTGACGATCGCGAAGGAGATCGAGCTCGCCAACCCGTACGAGAACCTCGGTGCGCAGCTGGTCAAGGAGGTGGCGACGAAGACCAACGACGTCGCCGGCGACGGGACCACCACCGCCACCGTGCTCGCCCAGGCCATGGTCCGCGAAGGCCTGCGCAACGTCGCCGCGGGCGCGAACCCGACCGAGCTCAAGCGCGGGATCGACGCCGCGGCCTCGGCCGTCTCCGACGAGCTGCTGGCCAAGGCGACCGAGGTCGCCAACCGGGACGACATCGCGCACGTCGCCACGATCTCCGCCCAGGACCGCACCATCGGCGACCTCATCGCCGAGGCGATGGAGAAGGTCGGCCGCGAGGGCGTCATCACGGTCGAGGAGGGCTCGACGCTCGCCACCGAGCTCGAGGTCACCGAGGGGATGCAGTTCGACAAGGGGTACGTCTCCCCGCACTTCGTCACCGACCCGGAGTCGGGCGAGGTGGTCTTCGAGGACGCGTACCTGCTGGTCACCACCGAGAAGATCTCCGCAGTCGAGGACCTGCTCCCGGTGCTGGAGAAGATCGTCGAGTCCGGCAAGCCGCTGATGATCGTCGCCGAGGACGTCGACGGGCAGGCGCTGGCCACGCTGGCCGTCAACGCCATCCGCAAGACGCTGAAGGTGGCCGCGGTCAAGGCGCCCGGATTCGGCGACCGGCGCAAGGCGATGCTGCAGGACCTGGCGATCCTCACCGGCGCCGAGGTCATCTCACCGGATCTCGGCTACAAGCTGGACTCGCTCACCCTGTCCATGCTGGGCCGCGCCCGGCGGGTGGTGGTCACCAAGGACACCACGACCGTCGTCGACGGCGGCGGAAACGAGATCGACGTCAAGGCCCGCATCGACCAGATCCGCAAGGAGATCGAGGTCACCGACTCCGACTGGGACCGGGAGAAGCTGCAGGAGCGGCTGGCGAAGCTCTCCGGCGGCGTCGCGGTGATCAAGGTCGGCGCCGCGACCGAGGTCGAGATGAAGGAGAAGAAGCACCGCATCGAGGACGCGATCTCCGCGACCCGGGCCGCGGTCGAGGAGGGCATCATCCCCGGCGGGGGGGTCGCACTGGTACGCGTGGCCGCGATCCTGGCCGACGGGCTGAACCGGCCCGGCGACGAGGCCGTGGGCGTCTCGATCGTCCGCAAGGCGCTCGACGAGCCGCTGCGGTGGATCGCGCAGAACGCCGGCCACGACGGGTACGTCGTGGTGGCCAAGGTCCGCGAGCTGGGCTGGGCCGAGGGCCTCGACGCGGCCACCGGCGAGTACACCGATCTGGTCAAGGCGGGCATTGTCGACCCGGTCAAGGTGACCCGCAGCGCGGTCGCCAACGCCGCGTCGATCGCCGGTCTGCTGCTGACCACCGAGAGCCTGATCGTCGAGAAGCCCAAGGCGCCGGAGGCCGCCCCGGCCGGCGGGCACGGTCACGGCCACCAGCACGGACCGGGTTTCTGACCGCATCACGTCGCGCGCCCCGGCAGTCGTCACCATGACTGTCGGGGCGCGTCGGCGTTGCTAGGGTGTCCGCTGTGGACAGTGGGACCGGGCAGGTCCGGCGCGGGCAGGTGACCAAGGCGGTCATGGTCGCGGTGATCCTGCAGCTGCTCGGCAACGCGACGGGGCTGGTCATCGGGTACGTGACCGGTGGCTCGTTCAACCCGATCGTGATCGCGCTGACCGTGACCGGTGCCAGCGTGGTCATGGGCCTCGCGGTCGTGCTGCTGCCCCGGAGCGCCGGTACCGCGGAGGACCGGCTCCCGGCGCCACCGCCGCCGTCCGGCCCGTCCGGCCCCTACCGGCCGCCGCGGCCCCAGGCCCGGCGGATGAGCGGGGTCTCGATCGTCACCGCGATCGTGGTCGTGCTGGTGCTCTGCGGGGCCGGCGGCCTCGCCGCCACGTGGGGGATCCAGAAGGGCTTCAACGCGGTGTGGGGCGCGGTCAACCCGGTCGGCGCGGAGGGTACGCAGCGGCTCGTCGCGCCGGTGACCGGCCGGTCCGGCCCGCTCAGGATCACCGTCCAGGGCGTCGAGGTGACCAGCCGGATCACCAAGGTGAAGATCCTGCTGCGGCACGACGGGCAGGCGCCGGTGACGCTACCGGTGTACGGGAACGCCCAGTTCATCCTCGCCGGCGGGCAGACGCTGGCCGCCCGGGGGCAGGACATGATCGACGTGCCGGTGAGGGTCGATGTGGAGCGGGAGCTGGCGTTCAACGGCGTACCGGACCCGGCGGCGCGAACGGCGACGCTGAGTTTCAGCCACGTGATCAGCCAGAGGTTCGAGGTCGACTCGATCACCGTGCCGAACATCCGGCTTACGGTTCCCTGACGGGCCTTTCCGTCCGGCTCCGGCGGCGGTGAGACTGGGAGGGTGAAGCGCTACGCAGCCCTGGTCGGCGTCGCCGCCGCGGCGGTCGCGATCGGGCTCGCCGAGCTCGTCGCGATCGTCACCGGGCCCCGATCGGCCCCGCTGGTCGCCGTCGGTGGCGTGGTCATCGACGTGGTGCCGGAGCCGGCCAAGGACCTGGCGATCGACCTCTTCGGCATCTACGACAAGATCGCGTTGCAGGTCGGCACGATCGTGCTGCTGGCCGCGTTCGCCGCGCTCGTCGGCCTGCTCGCATCACGCAACCTGTGGTACGGCTACGCCGGCATCGCGCTGTTCACGGCGCTCGCGCTCGTCTCGGTGCTGACCCGTACCGGGGCGCAGTGGCCCTGGATCCTGCCGTCCCTGGCCGGCGGCGCGGCCGCGGCCGCCACCCTGTACCTGCTGCTGGGTCCCGGCCCTGGTCCGGGAGCCGCGCGAGCGGAGCGAGTGCCGGCAAGCACCGAGCGGCGGCGTTTCCTGTCCCAGGCCGGCCTGGTGCTCGGCGGGGCCGCGGTCGCGGGCGTCGGCGGCCGGCTGCTGAGCACCCGCCGGGGCGTGGCCGAGGCGCGCGACGCGGTCCGGCTGCCCCCGCCGGCCAGCGTGGCGGCACCCGTACCGGACGGTGCGGACCTGCGGATCCCGGACCTGGCCCGGTACGTCACGCCCAACCGGGACTTCTACCGGATCGACACCGCGCTCGTGCTGCCGCAGGTGGACCCGGCGACCTGGCGGCTACGCATCTACGGCCGGGTCCGCAACCCGCTGACGCTCACCTTCCAGGATCTTCTCGGGCGACCGATGGTCGAGCGGTACGTGACGCTCTGTTGCGTCTCGAACGAGGTCGGCGGGGACCTGATCGGCAACGCGCGCTGGCTCGGCGTACCGGTGAAGGACCTGCTCGACGAGGCCGAGCCGCTGGACGGGGCGGACCAGGTGCTGAGCCGCTCGGCGGACGGCTTCACCTGCGGTACGCCGACGGCCGTCCTGCGCGACGGCCGCGACGCGCTGCTCGCGGTCGGGATGAACGGTGAGCCGCTGCCGGTCAAGCACGGCTTCCCGGTCCGGATGGTCACGCCCGGCCTGTACGGGTACGTGTCGGCGTGCAAGTGGATCATCGGGATGGAGCTGACCTCGTTCGAGGACTACTCGGCGTACTGGATCCAGCGCGGCTGGGCGCAGCTCGGGCCGATCAAGACGCAGTCCCGCATCGACGTGCCACGGCCGGGTCGGGAGGTACCCGCGGGACGGGTGGCGGTGGCCGGGGTGGCCTGGGCACAGCACGTGGGCATCGCGCGGGTCGAGGTATCCGTGGACGGCGGGCAGTGGCAGCAGGCCCGGCTCGCCGGGACGACCTCGGTCGACACGTGGCGGCAGTGGGTCTGGGACTGGGACGCTCCGCCGGGCCGGCACACCCTGCGGGTACGCGCGACCGACCAGACCGGCGCGACCCAGCCCGAGCAGGAGCGGCCCATCTTTCCGGACGGCGCGACCGGGTGGCACACCGTCCAGGTCGAGGTGCGCTGAGCCGGGAGATCAGCTCCCGGCGGCCGGCGCGGGCGCGAACCGGCCGGGCACCGGGCGGGGCCGCGGCACGGCCGATGGCGAGCGGTTCTTCCCGAGCCTCGCCTCCAGCCTGCGGATGTCCACCCTGCCGCGGCGGCGGTCGGCGGCGTCTTCCCAGCCGATCGCGAGCAGGCGCAGCCGCTCGGATTCGGTGAAGCCACCCCACACCCCGTACGGCTCGCGTACGGAGAGGGCGTGCGCGGCGCATTGAGCGCGGACGGGGCACGCGTGGCACACGCTCTTGGCCGCCATTTCACGGCGATTGCGGGACGAACCGCGCTCTCCATCCGGATGGAAGAACTGGGCGCTGTCCTTCCCGCGGCAGGCGCCCAGAAGCTGCCAGTCCCAGACCTCTGCGACGGGGCCGGGCAGCCTGCGTACGTTCGCCATCTGCGCCCTCCTAGCGCCGGTGGAATGCCCTCCCATACCCCGAGGTGGCAAAGTCCAACCGTCGAATGGATATGGCTTCGAACGGTCGGGTAGCCGACCCTGCAGTTGGGGCGTTTTCCCACCCACGGAAGGAAACTGCGTAATGATCAGACGGTTCGGCGGTCTTCTCCCTAGCTACACGGGCTGTTAATGGAGATGGGGGATCACTGTGCGTACCGTCCTCGTCTGCGTGCGTACGCCTCTTGCGGCACAGACCATCGCGGCTTGTGCCGCGCGATTGGGCGTCGCCGCGTCGGTGCGGACCGCGGTGTCCGAGGTGGAGGTGCTCGCGCGGCTGGCCGAACGCCCGGCCGACATCGTCCTCGTCGACACGATGCTGACCCGGCCCGATCCGGTCGCGTTCACCCGTCGGGTACTCGCCCGGGTTCCCCGGGCCACCCTGGTCCTGCTGGGGGACCAGGAGCCGAGGACGGCGGCGGCCACGGTCGCAGCCGGTGCCCGTGGCGTGATCCGGGGTAGCGGGCAGGACCTGGTGACCGCGGTGACCAAAGCGTTCCTGCTGCTGTGCCCGCCGGACCGGTCGGACGGGCCGGAGACCATGCCGGCACCGGCGGGGCTGGGCGGTGTCGGCGTCGACCCGGGCCGGGAGGGCTCCAGCCGGCCGGCGACCCTGCCGGCACCGACGGTGTCCCGGCCGGGGATCGGCAATGCCGGTCCCGCGATGGTGCCGCAGCAGCGTGGTGACCTGGCCCGGGGAAACCGGCGGATGTTGCTGACCGAACGCGAGTTGCAGGTCCTGCGCGCCATGGCGGACGGCAAGAGCAACGCGGAGATCGGTCGCGAGCTGTTCGTCTCCGAGGACACCGTGAAGACCCATGCCCGGCGGTTGTTCCGCAAGCTGGGCGCGCGGGACCGCGCCCACGCGGTGGCGTCGGGCTTCCGGGCCGGTCTGGTCTCCTAACGGTCCGTGTCGTCCGTGGCCTCGGCGAGCGCGTCATGCACGCCGTCGGCGTACCCCCGGGCGTACTCCCAGGTCACGTAGTGGTCCGGATCCGGGTCGTAGGCCGGCTCGTGCACCCGGGGCCGGCCGGAGTTGAGCAGGTGCTTGAGGTTGCCGCGCAGCAGGTCCCAGTCGAAGTAGTGCGGCTCGTGGCAGTCCTCGCACTCGATGACCAGGCCACGGACCCCGATCGGGGCGAGCAGCGCCTGGTAGATCTCCAGATCCGCCAGATCCTCCAGCACATCCTGCCGCTCCGCGGACGTCAGCGGCTCCAGCCCGTCCTCGGCCGTCTCGTCGAGATCGGCCGCAGGGTCGGCGGGGTCGCCGGAGAAGGGGTCGAGCGGCTCGTCGTGCACGCCTCCACGGTAGTCCTGTCCGGGCCTGGCTGCGGGCCCTGGGGGAGGTGGGAGTCTCCCGCCGACGCCCGCCGCGCTCACCGCCGCGGGCCGCCCAGATGGGTACGATAATCGCACGTCGCCGAGGGAGAGCCGTAGTGGATCTATTGCCCGAGCCACCCGTGGGTACCGTAACGACCACCGAGAATGCCGACCGGCTCAGTCCCGAGCGCACGCCCGGCGCGGAGCGCGCCCTGCCGCTCGGGTTGACCTTCGACGACGTGCTCCTGTTGCCCGCCGAGTCGGACGTGGTGCCGAGCGCCGCGGACACGACCACCCGGCTGACCCGCCGGGTCGAGCTGGCGATACCGCTGGTGTCCAGCGCGATGGACACGGTCACCGAGGCCCGCATGGCGATCGCGATGGCCCGGCACGGCGGCATCGGCGTGCTGCACCGGAACCTCTCGATCGACGAGCAGGCATTGCAGGTCGACCTCGTCAAGCGCTCCGAGGCGGGCATGGTGACGAACCCGATCACCTGCTCGCCGGAGGACACGCTGCGCGAGGTGGACGCGCTCTGCGCCCGGTACCGGATCTCGGGCGCGCCCGTGGTGGACACCTCGGGCAGCCTGGTCGGCATCGTGACTAACCGCGATATGCGGTTTGTTTCCGACAAATCCATCCGGGTGCGGGACGTCATGACGCCCATGCCGCTGGTGACCGCACCGGTCGGCGTCTCCGCCGCGGACGCCCTCGACCTGCTGCGCCGGCACAAGGTGGAGAAGCTGCCGCTGGTGGACCCGTCCGGCCGGCTGCGCGGCCTGATCACGGTCAAGGACTTCGCCAAGAGCGAGCAGTTCCCGCACGCCACCAAGGACGCGGCGGGCCGGCTGCGGGTCGCCGCCGCGGTCGGGGTGGGCGAGGAGTCGTACAAGCGCGCCCGGGCACTGGTGGACGCGGCGGTCGACGTGCTCGTGGTGGACAGCGCCCACGGCCACAGCCGCAACGTGCTGGAGATGGTCGCCCGGCTCAAGCGGGACGTACCCGAGGTGGACGTCATCGGCGGCAACGTGGCGACCTTCGACGGCGCGACGGCGCTGGTCGAGGCCGGCGCCGACGCGGTCAAGGTCGGCGTCGGCCCGGGCTCGATCTGCACCACCCGGGTGGTCGCGGGCGTGGGCGTGCCACAGGTCACGGCGATCATGGAGGCGGTACGCGCGTGCCGCCCGGCCGGCGTACCGGTGATCGGGGACGGCGGCATGCAGTTCTCCGGCGACATCGCCAAGGCCCTGGTGGCCGGTGCGGACACCGTGATGCTCGGCTCGCTGCTCGCCGGCTGCGAGGAGAGCCCGGGCGAGCTGATCTTCATCAACGGCAAGCAGTTCAAGTCGTACCGCGGCATGGGTTCGCTCGCGGCGATGCAGGCCCGCGGCTCTGGCAAGTCCGCAGTGCGGTCCTACTCGAAGGATCGTTACATGCAGGACGACGTGCACAGCGAGGACAAGCTCGTCCCCGAGGGCGTCGAGGGTCAGGTGCCCTACCGCGGCCCGCTCGGCAACGTGGCGCACCAGCTCATCGGCGGGCTGCGCCAGGCGATGGGCTACGTCGGCGCGCGGACCGTGGTCGACCTGCACCGGCGTGGCCAGCTCATCCGGATCACCGCGTCCGGGCTGCGGGAGAGCCATCCGCACGACATCCAGATGACCGTCGAGGCCCCGAACTACCACGTCCGGTGAGGAGTTCCACAGTGCGGGACGTCGTGGAGATCGGGCTCGGCAAGGTGGCCCGGCGGGGCTACCACCTGGACGACGTGGCGATCGTGCCGACCCGGCGGACCCGGGACGTGGACGACGTGTCGACCGCGTGGCAGCTCGACGCGTACCAGTTCGGGATCCCGTGCGTGGCGCACCCTTCGGACGCGACGATGAGCCCGGCCACGGCGGTCGCCCTGGGCCGGCTCGGCGGGCTCGGGGTGCTCAACGTCGAGGGCCTGTGGACCAGGTACGAGGACCCGTCGAAGGTGCTCGCCGAGCTGGCCGGCCTGGACGAGGAGGCGCCGACCACGGCGCGGCTGCAGGAGGCGTACGCGGAACCGATCCGGCCCGAGCTGATCGGTGAGCGGGTCCGGGCGATCCGGGAGGGCGGCGTCACCGTGGCCGTCCGGGTCTCGCCCCAGCACACCCTGGCGCTGGCCCCGGTGATCCTCGACGCGGGTGTGGACATCCTGGTCATCCAGGGCACCCTGGTCTCGGCCGAGCATGTCTCCACTGTGGACGAACCGCTGAACCTCAAGGAGTTCATCGCCGACCTCGACCTGCCGGTGATCGTCGGCGGCTGCACGAACTACCAGACCGCGCTGCACCTGATGCGGACCGGCGCCGCCGGAGTGATCGTGGGGATCGGCGCCGACGAGTGGTCCACGACCGACATGGTGCTCGGCATCCGGGTACCGATGGCGACCGCGATCGCCGACGCCGCCGAGGCGCGGCGGGACTACCTCGACGAGACCGGGGGGCGCTACGTCCACCTCATCGCCGACGGTGACGTGCAGACCAGTGGCGACATCGCCAAGGCGCTCGGTTGCGGGGCGGACGCGGTGATGCTCGGCGAGCCGCTGTCGCTGTGCGTCGAGGCTCCCGCGCGCGGTGCCTGGTGGCACAGCGCGGCGAGCCACCCGAAGCTGCCGCGTGGCGCGTTCGGCGTGGCGGGTGAGCCGCTGGGCGAGATGGAGCGGCTCCTCTACGGCCCGTCCGACGACCCGGACGGCCAGTTGAACCTTTTCGGCGGCCTCAAGCGTGCCATGGCAAAGTGCGGGTACCGGGACCTCAAGGAGTTCCAGAAGGTCGGGTTGGTCCTGGACCGCTGAGCCAGGGGTAGGTGAATGCGAAAGGCAGTCCTAGCGGTATCGGTCGTTCTTCTGGTCTCCGGGTGTACCGGCGGCGCGGGGCGTTCCGGGCCGAGCGCCGCGCCGCCCGGGACCGCGGCGGTGGAGTTCACGCCGGGTGCGGCGGGCGTCGGCGACCCGTACTTCCCCCGGTACGGCAACGGCGGCTACGACGTGGCGAGCTACGACCTGACGCTGCGGTACGACCCCGGGACCGACACGCTGACCGGGCAGGCGGTGATCGGCGCCACCGCGACCGAGAACCTGTCCCGGTTCAACCTCGACTTCATCGGCATGACGGTCGAGTCGGTCACGGTCGACGGCAAGCCGGCCATGTTCACCCGCGAGGAGGACGAACTCGTCGTCACGCCGGTGGCCGGGCTGGCGGACGACCGCCAGTTCACTGTGGACATCCGGTACGGGGGCGTGCCCAAGACGGTCACCCGACCCGGCCTGGGCGCCGAGGGCTTCCTGCACACGGCCGACGGGGCGCTGGCGCTCGGCCAGCCGCTGTCGGCGAGCGGGTGGTTCCCGGTGAACGACCATCCGCGGGACAAGGCCACGTACACGATTGCGGTCACCGTCCCGGACGGGCTCGCCGCGCTCAGCAACGGCGTCCCCGCGGGTACGACCGCGGCCGGCGGCTGGACGACCTGGAAATGGGCCGAGCGGGTACCGATGGCGAGCTACCTGGCGGTACTGGCGATCGGTAGGTACCGGGTCACCAACGGGACGCATGGTGGCAAGCCGCTCGTGTGGGCCGTGGCGGAGGCGATCCCGAGGGGCAAGGCGGACACCGCGATGGCCCGTACCGGCGAGGTGGCCGACTTCCTCGCCACGCAGTTCGGCCCGTACCCGTTCGAGGCGTACGGCGGCATCGTGCACGCCGACGACCGGATCGGCTTCGCGCTGGAGACGCAGTCCCGGCCGATCTACGGGAAGGGTTTCTTCTCCGGCAGCCGGGACGGCACCTGGGTGGTCGCGCACGAGGTGGCCCACCAGTGGTTCGGCAACAGCATCTCGGTGCACGACTGGAAGGACATCTGGCTGAACGAGGGCTTCGCGACGTACGCGGAGTGGCTCTGGTCGGAGCACACCGGGAGCCTGACCGTGCAGGAGATCTTCAACCAGACGTACACCCTCGCCTCGGACACGTTCTGGCAGACCACGATCGGCGACCCGGGCCGGACGGGCCTGTTCAGCCGCGCGGTCTACCAGCGCGGCGGGATGACGCTGCACGCGTTGCGCCGCACCGTCGGCGACGAGGCGTTCTTCCGGATCCTGCGCACCTGGACCGCCGAGAAGCGCACCAGCAACGCCACGACCGCGGAGTTCATCACGGTCGCGGAGCGGGTCTCCGGTAAGCCGCTGCGCAGCCTCTTCGACACCTGGCTGTTCAAGGCCGACAAACCACCCCAACCCTGACTCTGTCCGCCTTCCGACGCCAGCATTGTCGCGTCAGCATCGTGGTGCCCTCAGGGCTGGACAGGGCATGGATGATGTCGGGGTGGGGAGTAACGACGTGGCCGCCCTCGAGGTGACCAGCGGTTCGGCGCGGGCGATGGCCCGTTCGCACCAGGCCATCCTGGTGGGGCGGGACCCGACGTGCCAGCTCGTGATCGACGACAAGCGGGTGTCCCGGCACCACGCCGAAGTGTCCTGGGTGGACGGTGGCTGGGTGGTCCGGGACCTGAAGAGCACCAACGGTACGTTCGTCGACGGCGAGCGGGTGACCGAGGTTCCGGTCTCGCCGGGTAGCCGGGTGATGCTCGGCAGCCCCGACGGTGGGCCGATGCTCGCGTTCAGCGCCGTCGAGGAGGACCAGACCCAGGCCGTGCCCGGCACACCCGTGGCCGGGCGCGCTCAGGCCGCCGAGTACGAAACGGCCACGCGGGTACGCATCGGCCGCGGCCCGGGCAACGACATCGTGCTCAGCGACGTGCTGGTGTCCCGGAACCACGCGGAGGTACGGCGCTCCGGTACCACGTACCTCGTCGTGGACCTCGGCAGCCGTAACGGCACCTACCACAACGGGAAGCAGGTGCCGCGCGCGGTGCTGGCGCCGGGTGACCTCATCTCCATCGGCAAGCACGAGTTCGTCTTCGACGGGCAACGGCTGCACGAGTACGTCGACACGGGCCCCACCTCGCTCGCCGCCGAGGACCTGACCGTGCAGATCGGCGGCAAGGTGCTGCTCGACGACGTGAGCTTCGCGCTGCCCGAGGGCAGCCTGCTGGCGCTGGTCGGGCCGAGCGGCTGCGGCAAGTCGACGCTGCTGCGGGCGCTGACCGGGATCCGGCCGGCCACGCTGGGCACGGTGCACTACAACTCCCGCGACCTGTACGCCGACTACGCCGAGCTGCGGTACCGCATCGGCATGGTGCCGCAGGACGACGTACTGCACCGGCAGCTGACCGTGCGGCGGGCGCTGCGGTTCGCGGCCTCGCTGCGCTTCGCCGACGACGTGCCGCGCCGGGAGCGCGTCGCCAGGGTCGACGACGTCGTCCAGACTCTCGGGCTCGCCGCGAAGGCGCGGCAGCGGATCGACACGCTCTCCGGTGGGCAGCGCAAGCGGGCCTCGGTCGCGATGGAGCTGCTGACCGAGCCGTCCCTGCTCTGCCTCGACGAGCCGACCTCCGGCCTGGATCCCGCGCTGGACAAGGAGGTCATGGCGGAGCTGCGGGAGCTGGCCGACCGGGGCCGTACCGTCATCGTGGTCACCCACAACGTGCTGCACCTCGACATGTGCGACCGGATCATGGTGCTCTGCGACGGCGGGCGGCTCGGGTACTTCGGCCCGCCGGAACGGGTGCTCGAATTCTTCGAGGCGCCGGACTACGCGGACGTGTTCGCCAAGGCCACCGACTTCGGGCAGCTCTGGTCGCAGCGGTTCCGGGTCTCGAACCTCTACCGGGAGTACGTCGTCGAGCCGATGATCTCGGCGACGCCCGTTCCCCTGGCCGCTGCTCCCGCGGCGGCAACCTCGGCGAGAGCGCCGGCTCCTCGGGTGCCGTCGGAGGAACCCACCCGGGCCGCCGTGGGGGTCCCGGTCGAGGCGACCGACCCGGTCGGACCGCTGGCTGCCGCGGCGTCGACCGCTTCCCCGGCGCCGTCGGCCGCTCCCGCGGCTGCGACCACCGCGGTGACGCCGCCCGCTGCCCCGGCCGCCGGTCCGGCCGCTGCCCCGCCCGCGCCGGCTCCGGCCGGGCCGCGGAAGACGGCCGGCCCGGCGCTGAACAACGAGGCCAACCTGGGCGGCCTGTCCCTGACCCGGCGCGCGGCGCACCCGATGGCTCCGCTGCGGCAGTTCGTCACGCTCTCCGCCCGGATGATCTCCGTCATCCTGGCCGACCGCGGGTACGCGCTCTTCCTCCTCGGCCTGCCGCTCGCCCTGGCCCTGCTGACCCACTCGGTGCCCGGCGACAACGGGCTGGCCCCGCCGCCGCCCGGGGCCCGGTTCAGCCTCGAGGCGCAGCGGCTCCTCGTGGTGCTCGTCGTGGGCGCCTCGTTCATGGGCATCGCCCCGGCCATCCGGGAGATCGTCTCGGAGGCGTCCATCTACCGGCGGGAACGCGCGGTCGGCCTCTCCGCCGGGGCGTACCTCGCCTCGAAGATCGCCGTGTTCTCCATCATCAACGTGATCCAGGTGGCGATCTTCGTGTACCTGGCCCTGCTGGGCCGGCCCGGCGCCGAGACGGCACTGGTCCTCGGCTCGCCCCTGTTGGAGATCATGGTGCCGGTCGCCCTCGTGGCCATCTCCTGCACCGTGCTCGGCCTGTGCGTCAGCGCCATCGCCCGGACCACCGAGCAGACCACCCCGGTACTCGTGGTGGTCGTGATGACCCAGCTCGTACTCTCCGGCGGGCTCTTCGAGCTCAGTGGCGAGGCCGTGCTGGAGCAGATCTCCTGGATCGCGCAGACCCGCTGGGGCTTCGCGGCCGGCGCCTCGACCGTCGACCTGCAGAGCATGATCCCGTTCAAGGACACCCTGTGGGAGCACACCACCGCGGCGTGGTGGCGCTCGATCCTGCTCCTCGGCCTGCACATCGCCATCCTGACCGGGGCCGCCCGGCTCGCCCTGCGCCGCCTGGAGCCCGGCCGCCAGTAGGACGGCGATCGTCACGGCCAGGGGCTTGCGCGAGATGGTTACTGGCGGGTAATGATGAGGGCCGTGACGTACGACGTGGTGGTGATCGGCTCCGGATTCGGGGGCAGCGTCGCCGCGCTGCGCCTGGCGGAGAAGGGCTACCGGGTGGCCGTGCTGGAGGCCGGTCGCCGGTTCGAGGACCACGAGTTCCCGGAGACCTCCTGGCGGGCCCGGCGCTACCTGTGGGCGCCGCGGCTCGGCTGCTTCGGCATCCAGCGGATCGACCTGCTGCGCAACATCATGGTGCTCTCCGGCGCCGGGGTCGGCGGCGGCAGCCTGGTCTACGCGAACACGCTCTACGAGCCGCTGCCCGACTTCTACACCGATCCACAGTGGAGTGCGATCACCGACTGGCGGGCCGAGCTGGCGCCGCACTACGACCAGGCGAAGCGCATGCTCGGCGTCACGGCGTACGCCCGGACGACCGCCGCCGACCGGGCGATGCGGAGGGTGGCCGAGCGGATGGGCGTGGGCGGCACGTTCCACCCGACCCCGGTCGGAGTCCACTTCGGACGGCCGGGGGAGACGGTGCCGGACCCGTACTTCGGCGGCGCCGGGCCGGACCGGGCCGGCTGCCGGCACTGCGGCTCCTGCATGACCGGCTGCCGGCACAACGCGAAGAACACGTTGACGAAGAACTACCTCTACCTGGCCGAGCGCCTGGGCGTCGAGGTGCACCCGCTCACCACCGCCACCGCGGTCCACCCGCGCCCCGAGGGTGGCTACACCGTCCACACGGTACGGACCGGAGCCTGGCTCGCCAAGCGCCACCAGGCGTTCGTCGCCGACCACGTCGTGTTCGCGGCCGGCGCGCTCGGCACCCAGCGCCTGCTGCACCGGATGAAGGCGACCGGCGCGCTGCCCGGTCTCTCGGCCCGGCTGGGCGAGCTGACCCGGACGAACTCCGAGGCGATCCTCGGGGCCGGCGTACCGCACCGCGTGGCGCGCAGGAAGGGCCTCGACTTCACCGACGGCGTCGCCATCACCAGCTCGTTCCACCCCGACCCGCGTACCCACCTGGAGCCGGTCCGCTACGGCAAGGGCGCGAACGCGATGGGCCTGCTCCAGGCCACCCTCACCGACGGCGGGCCGTGGCGGCTGGCCCGGGCGCTCGGCGAGCTGATCCGGCACCCGATCCGGTACGGCAGCGTGATGTCCCCGCGCCGGTGGTCCGAGCGCACGATCATCGTGCTCGTCATGCAGTCGCTCGACAACTCGCTGATAGTCCACTATCGACGGTCCTGGTACGGCCGCCGAAGGCTGACCACGACCCAGGGCGGCTCGACCGCCGCCGCCCCGAACCCGACCTGGGTGCCGCAGGGACACCACGCGGTGCGCCTCCTCGCCGAGGAGATCGGTGGCGTGCCGGGTGGTTCGTGGAGCGACGCGATGAACATCCCGATCACCGCCCACATCCTGGGCGGCTGCGCGATCGGCGCGGACCCGCACAGCGGGGTGGTCGACGGGTACCACCGTGTCTTCGGCCATCCGGGGCTGCACGTCGTGGATGGCGCCGCGGTCAGCGCGAACCTGGGCGTCAACCCGTCGCTCACGATCGCCGCCCAGGCCGAGCGGGCGATCTCCTTCTGGCCCAACAAGGGCGAACCGGATCCACGGCCGCCGCTCGGCACGCGGTACGCCCGCCTGGAGCGGACCGCCCCGATCAATCCGGCCGTCCCGGCGGGCGCGCCGGCGCAACTCGAGCTCGGTTAGCCTGTCGGGCATGCGGGCGCGGGTGCTTGTCGTGGAGGACGACGAGCGGGTCGCCGCGTCCGTGCGGCGTGCGCTCGAGTACGACGGCTACCGCGTCACGGTCTGCACCGACGGCCCGGCCGGTCTGGCTGCCGCGCTACGGGAGCCGCCGGACGTGGTCGTACTCGACATCGCCCTGCCCGGGTTGGACGGCGTGAACGTGTGCCGGGCCCTGCGCGCGGCGGACGCCCGGTCCATGGTCCTCATGCTGACCGCGCGGGACGCCACGGCCGACCGGGTCGCCGGGCTGGACGCCGGGGCGGACGACTACCTCGTCAAGCCGTTTGCCTACCAGGAACTGCTCGCGCGCGTGCGGGCGCTGCTGCGGCGCAAGCCACCGTCCGACGAGGGACTCAGCCACGGCGGGGTCACGCTGGACCCGCTCACCCGCGAGGTGCGCCGCGACGACCGGCCGCTGGACCTCACGCCGCTGGAGTTCGACCTGTTGCGGCACTTCCTGAGCCACCCCCGGCAGGTGCTGAGCCGGGCGCAGCTCCTCGACGCGGTGTGGGGTGGCGGCAGCGCGAGCACGACCAATGTGGTGGATGTCTACATTGGATACTTGCGGGCCAAGCTCGAGGCCGGCGGGGAGCCGCGCGTCCTGCACACGGTGCGCGGCGTCGGGTACGTCCTGCGGGCGGGCTGAGCCGTGTCGATCCGGATGCGCGTGGCGCTGTACGGGATCGGCGTGGTCTCGCTCGCGCTGGGTGTGATCTCGGTCCTGCTGGCCGTGCTGCTGACCGGGTCGGTGCCGGAGACCCAGGACCAGGAGCTGGCCCTGCGGGCCACCGCGGCGGAGGCCTCGATCGCGCGGGCGGCGGCGCCCGAGTTCGAGACGCCGTCGACGGTGGCTCCGCTCGCCCCGGTGGACGGCGCCACCAGCAACGAGATCATCGTGGTGGTACTCGACGCGACCGGGCGCGTGCTGACCAGCAGCGGCGTGGTCGGGGGCGAACCGCCGACGGTCTCCGCCGCGTTGCTCGACCGGGCCCGGCGGGACGGCCGGGCGGCCGCCACCGTGGCGGCGTGGGGCGTGTCGCTTCGGGTGCACGTCCGGCCGTGGGAGCGGGCCGATCTCGGCCGGTCCGGGTTCGTGGTCACCGCGCAGGCGCTGCGCCGCCAGGAGACCGAGCGGGCCGGGCTGTTCGTCGTGATCGTGATCGCCGATCTGGTCGGCCTCGTCGCCGCGTCGGTCGGCATCTGGTTCGCGGCCGGGCGGGCCCTGCGCCCGCTGCGCGAGCTGACCCGGATGGCCGACGAGATCGGGCGCGCGACCGACCTGTCCCGCCGGCTGCCGGAGGTCCGGCGGCGCGACGACGTGGGCCGGCTGACCGCCAGCTTCAACGGCATGATGGCCCGGCTGCAGGAGGCGTACGGCCGGCTGTCGGGCGCCCTCGCCGCCCAGCAGCGGTTCACCGCGGACGCCTCGCACGAGCTGCGCACGCCGCTGACCACGATCCGCAACAACGCCGGGTTCCTGCGGGCCAACCCGGACGCCGCCGCGCCGGACCGCGAGGCGGCACTGGTCGACATCGAGGCCGAGGGTGCCCGCATGGGCCGGCTCGTGGACGACCTGCTCACGCTGGCCAGGGCAGCCGTCCTCCCGGCCATTGGCGGGCGACCGGAACGGTCCATGCTGGACCTCGGCGCGCTCGCGCACGAGGTCTGCCGGCAGGCGCGGGGCCTGCACCCGGACCGGGAGTTCCACTGCGCCGGCGCGCCGGTGACGATGTCCGGTGATGCCGAGGCGCTGCGCCGGCTGATGTGGATCCTGGTGGACAACGCGGTGGCCCACACGACCGAGGGCGGCACCATCTGGGTCGCGGTCACCCGGTCCGGCACCGGTACGACGGTGCAGGTCTCCGACGACGGAACGGGCATACCGCCCGGCCTGGAGGCCCGGGTGTTCGACCGGTTCTTCCGGGCGGACCCGGCGCGCCGCACGGCCGGCTCCGGCCTGGGGCTGTCGATCGCCCGGTTGATCGTCCGCGAGCACGGCGGTGAGATCACCGCCCGGAACAACGAGCGGGGTGGCGCCACCTTCGTGGCTGAGCTGCCCTGATGCTGATCGCATGACGTTTGCGTGACGATCCGATGAGTGCTGTCCACGACAGTGTGCGCGACCGCGCACATGGCCAGGTGACCCCCTCGGGGAGGGATCGTGGGCACAGTTCTCCGCCGTCCACCGCAGTTCGCCGTGCTCGCGGCGTGCGCCGTGCTCCTGGCCGCGAGCGGCGAGGCCGGCACGACCGCCGCGCAGTACTTCCCCGAGCCGACCAGGAAGGACCGGCACCAGGCCGCACCGGCACCCAGCCAGCGCTGGGGATCGGCGGGCGGCGAGAGCCACCTGGTCGGACGCTCCGGTAACCACCGGGTACCGGCCAGCCTGCGCCAGCAGTACCCGCTGCGGAAGGAGGTCGCGGCGCCGGAGCCGGCGCCGAACGAGGCACGCGTGGTCGAGGCCCCCGCCGTTCCCCCGCGGCGGGGGTTCGACCAGGCCTCCAGTGTGGAGCTGCCGTCGGCACGCGAGGCGTACACCAGTACGTTCGCCAACCCGGACGGGACGCGGACCACGGCATTCTCCGCGAGCCCGCTGAACTACCGCCGCGCCGACGGATCCTGGGCGCCGGTGGATACGCGACTCGTGCCGGCCGTCGGGGGCGGCTGGCGGAACGCCGCCGACGCGGTGGAGGTCCGGGTGGGGGCCCGGGCCGACGATCCCGCGCTGCTGCGGACCAGGCTGGATCGGGGGTACGCCGTCTCGTTCGGGCTGGCGGGGGCCGCCCGGGTCGCCGGCGTGGTGAACGGCAGCACGGTCACGTTCCCCGGCGCCCGGCCGCACACCGACCTGGAGTTCGAGATCGGCCGCGGCGGGATCAAGGAGACGCTGGTATTACGGTCGGCCGCGGCGCCGGAGGTCTTCGTCTTCCCGCTGGTGCTCGCCGGGCTGCGGGCGGTGACGCTCGACGGCGGGGCGATCGGGCTGGTCGACCGCGACGGCGAGCTGCGGGCGACGATCCCGGCCGGGTTCATGACCGATACCGCCGGCGCCCTCTCGACGGCCGGCGTGCGCTACCGCCTGACCGTCGTGGGTGGACGGCCGGCGCTCGAGGTGAGCCTGGACCGGTCGTGGCTGCGCGACCCGGCACGCCGGTACCCGGTCCGGGTCGACCCGTCGGTGGCCTGGGGCGGCGCCGACTCGACGATGCTGGTACGCGGTGGCTCGTCCAGCGCCGGTGGCGCCGAGCTGCTGGTGGGCAACCTGGGCGGCGCGGCGTCCGCCTCGTACCTCAAGTTCAACGGCCTGGTGGACCGGTTGCGGTTCCACACCATCTACGGCGCACAACTCTCCATCGTGGACTACGACTCGCCGTCCTGCAGCCCGCGGCCGGTCAGCGTGCACGCGGTCACCCAGGCCTGGTCCGCGGGTCCCGGCTGGAGCTACCCCGGCCCCGCGGTCGGCGGCGCACTGGCCGCGAAGTCGTTCGCGTACGGGTTCATCGCGCTCGGCCAGTCCCGGTCCGCGTGCCCGGCCGCCCAGGTGCTGTTCGACCTCGGCAAGGGCGGGCGGGACACCGTGCAGGGCTGGGTCGACGGCGGGGCGAACAACGGCCTCGCGCTGCGCGCGTCCGCGACCGATCCGCTCGGGTGGAAGCGCATCTCCGGCGCCGGCACGGCCAACCCGCCGACGCTGTACGTGACGCACAGCCCGTACAACGCGGACTACGCGATCCCGAACCCGGTGCCGCAGCCACCCGTGCTGCAGAACCAGGCCGGAAAGGTGAAGGTGACGGTGACGAACAAGGGCGCCGAAGCGTGGTCGACGAGCGCGTACTACCTGGCCTACCGGGCGTACAACGTCGCGACCAACCGGCTGGTGACCCAGCGGCGGGCCGCGAACCTGCCGGGCACGCTCGCCCGCGGTGCCCGGGTGACCCTGGAGGCGACGATCGCGCCGATGCCCCCGGGCAAGTACTTCCTGGACTTCACCATGGTGCGCACCGGCGGCGTCGTCTTCACCGACGAGCAGGTGCCGCCGGCCCGGATCGTGCTCGTCGTGGTGGACATCCCACCCGTCCTGCAGGAGCTGTACCCGCCGAACGGGTACCAGGCGCAGACGCTCACCCCGCAGCTGTGGGCTCGGGCGGTGGACATCGACGCGCCGCCGGGCCTCACGATGCGGTTCGCCTTCGAGATCTGCGAGCTGACCACCGCCGGTACCCGGGTCAACTGCACGGCCTCGGGCGACCTGACCAGCCAGGCCTGGACGGTACCGGCCGGGAGGCTGTTCTGGAGCAAGGCATACCAGTGGCGCGCCTCGGTCAAGGACGCCGGCAACACGGTCACCTCCGAGTGGATCAACCTGCTCACCGCGGTGCCGCAGCCGGAGATCACCGGTCGGGTGGCCGCCGCCCCGTACGGCACGCAGGACAAGGAGTTCGACCCGCAGATCGGCAACTACTCGACCGCGGCGGTCGACGCCTCGGTCGCGACGGTCGGCCCGCCGCTGGCCCTGACCCGGACGTACAACAGCCTGGACCCGCGCCGCGACCTCGCCTTCGGCGCGGGCTGGGTGACCCAGTTCGACATGCGGGTCACGCCGGACGACGACGGCTCCGGCAACGTCGTGGTCACCTACCCGGACGGGCAGCAGGTGCGCTTCGGCCGCAACCCGGACGGCACGTTCGCCGCGCCGCAGGGTCGGGCCGCCACGCTGACCGTCTCCGGCACCCTCTACACGCTCGCCGACCGGGCCGGCATGACCTACCAGTTCGCCGGCACCGGGCGCCTCGCGAAGATCACTGATGCGGGGCAGCGGTCCATCGTGCTCACCTACGACACCGCTACCGGCCGGCTCGCCCGGGCCCACGTGTCGAACAGCCAGACCAACACCAACGGGCGCGCGCTGCGCTTCGCCTGGATCGGCGGGCACGTCTCCTCGGTGACCAACGACGCCGGCAGCGCGTGGACCTACACCTACACCGGGGACCTGCTGACGAGCGTGTGCGGACCGACGAGCCAGTGCACCACGTACACGTACGCGCCCGGCTCGCACTACCGGACCGCGGTGCTCGACAGTGGTCCGCAGTCGTACTGGCGGCTCGGCGAGGCCGAAGGGACGGCGGCCGGTAGCGAGGTCGCGGTCAACCTCGGCAAGGACGCCGGGGTGCTGCGCAACGTGACGCTCGGCGGGACCGGGGTCGGCGCGCCCGGCGCCGGCGCGTTCAACGGCACCAGTTCGGTGCTGGAGCTGCCGAAGGGCACCGTGAAGAAGAGCCGGGACACGGCGGTCGAGGTGTGGTTCAAGATGTCGGCGACGCAGACCGGCGGCCCGCTCGTCGGCTACCAGAACGCCGCGCTGGACGCCACGTCGGGTACCGGCCTGCCGGTGCTGTACGTCGGGACCGACGGCCGGCTGCGCGGGCAGTTCCGTACCGGCACGATCAGCCCGATCACCTCGGGTACGACTGTCAACAATGGAGCGTGGCACCACGCGGTGCTCTCCGCGATGGGCTCCACGCAGACGCTCTGGCTCGACGGCGTGAAGGTCGGCACGCTCACCGGGGTTCTCGACCACACCACACTGACGTTCAACCAGGTGGGTGCCGCCTACGCGACCGGTGCCTGGCCCGCCTGGGGGACCACGCCGCGGCGCTACTTCTCCGGCACCATCGACGAGGTCGCCGTCTACAACCACCCGCTCGGTCAGGCCGCGGTGGCCGCGCACCACAAGCACGGCAGCACCGCGGCCGACCAGCTCACCAAGGTGACCCTGCCGAGCGGCCGGGTGGTCGCCGAGGTCTCGTACCACACGGCGCTCGACCGGGTGAAGGAGTACACGGACACCAACGGCGGTACCTGGAAGATCGGCAAGCCCGCGGTCTACGGCGGGGACACCGATCTGCGCCGCAGCGTCCAGGTGCTCGACCCGGCCGACCGGCCGTACCTCTACGAGTACGACGCGCTCGCCGGGCGGGTGCTGCGCACGGGTGCGCCCACCGGCCTCGGCACCCGGGAGGAGGACCTGCCCGGGTACCCGCTGCCCGGCCCGACCCCGACCCCGTCGCCGAGCCCGACCTGCACCGTGCCGGATCCAGGCGACCCGAGCTTCTGCACGGTGCTGCCGGGCACTGGCCCCGAGCCGATCTTCGGCCGCCAGCCGCTGGACGGCCTGGCCATCCGGACCTTCGAGTACGACTCGCGCGGCTTCCAGACGGTGTCGACGAACGAGAACGGCAACAGCGTCACGCTCGCCTACAACGACCGGGGCAACGTGACCGCGCGGACCACGTGCCGGACCTCGACGTTGTGCTTCACCCAGCGGTACACCTACCCGGGCACCGTCACCAACCCGCTGGACCCGCGCAACGACCTGGTGCTGGAGTCGCGCGACGGCCGGTCCGGCGGACCGACCGACAACACCTTCCGCACGCTGTACACCTACAGCCCGACCGGTGACCTGCTCACCCAGACGAACCCGGACGGCGGGATCGTGCGGAACGTGTACACGACCGGCACCGAACCCGCGGTGGGCGGCGGCGCCACCCCGCCAGCGCTGATCGCCACCAGCACGGACCCGCGCGGTGCGGTCACCCGGTACGCCTACTACGCCAACGGTGACCTCGCCCGGGTGACCGAGGCGTCCGGGCTGGCCGTGAACTTCAGCTACGACGTGCTGGGCCGGAAGGTCTCCGAGGTCGACGTCTCCGACAGCTACCCGGCCGGCGTCACCACGACCTATACGTACGACCCGCTGTCCCGTCTCACGTCCACTGTGGAGCCCGCGACGACCGACGTGGTGACCGGCGTGCGCCACCAGCGCGCCACCGAGCAGGTGTACGACAAGGACGGTCTGCTCGAGTCCACCACCGTGCGCGACCTGCTGGGCGGCGACCCGCCGCGGACCACCACCTACTCGTACGACGACAACGGTCGGGTGAGCAAGGTGACCGACCCGGAGGGCAACACCACAACCCAGGATTACGACAAGTACGGCAACGTCGTCTCCACTGTGGATGCCAACGGCAACGAGTACCGGTTCGCCTACACCGCCCGCAACGCGCTGGCCGAGGTCCGGCTGCGGGACTGGAAGGGTGACCCGCCCGGCGTACCGGCCACCGGCGAGTACCTCGTGGTCAACTCCTACGCATACGACTTCGCCGGCCGCGTGGTCCGGCACACCGACGCGATGGGCCATCGGGTCGAGTACGGCTACTACCACGACGACCTCCTGGCGAGCGTGACGCTCAAGGGCTTCCACAACCCGGACGGCACCACGCGCGACTACGTCCTGGAGTCCAAGACCTACGACGGCGCGGGGAACCTGATCCGCGAGGTGGCGGCCAACGGTTCGCTGGTCACCGAGCACACGATCACCCGGACCGGCCAGATCGCCAGCACGACGGTCAACCCGGGCGGGCTCAACCGCCGCACGACGTTCGCCTACGACCTGGCCGGCAACGTCACCAGCAGCAGCCGCAGCGGCGGAGTCTCCAACGTGCCGTGGCCGGTCCCCACGGCGGCGAACACGGTCACGTTCGAGTACGACCTGTCCGGCAACGTCCTGCGTGAGGTCAACGGTGGTAGCGGTGCACCTACTGTCACGACGTACCGGTACGACCAGCGCGGTCTCGTCGTCGCCGGCACCGACCCGCGGGGCAACGTGACCGGCGCCGACCCCGCCGCGTTCACCACCACCTACCGCTACGACGAGCTGGGCCGGCAGACCACCGTCACCGCCCCGCCGGTCTCCGTCGAGCGCAACGGCGGCGCCGCCCAGGTCAGCCAGCCGACCGTCCGCATCGGATACGACACGTTCGGGCACCCGGTCAACACCATCGACGAGCTCGGCAACGTGGGCCGGACCAGCTACGACCGGGTGGGCCGGCTGGTCGCCGCGGCCGGTCCGGTGTACACGCCACCGGGCACGGTCACGACGCTCACGCCGACCACGAGCCGGCGCTACGACGGGCTCGGCAACCTCGTCGAGACCGTCGACCCGCGTGGGTCCACCATCAGGTACACCTACGACCGGCTCAACCGGGTGACCACCAAAGAGGAGCCCGGCGGGGCGATCTGGCGGTACACCTACACCCGCACCGGCGAGCTGCTGTCGGTGACCGATCCGACCGGGGCGCGCGCCGAGTCGACCTACGACGACCTCGACCGCCAGTTGACGTCCACAATGGTGGAGCGCAGACCGGTGGCGAACACGTTCACCACCCGGTACAGCTACGACGACGCGGGCAACCTGCTCACCCGGACGTCGCCGGCCGGCGCGGTCACCCGGCTCGCGTACGACGCGGTCGGCTCGCTGACCCGCAGCACCGACCCGGCCGGCGTGGTGCTGCAGTACGGCTACGACTTCAGCGGCCAGCAGGTGCGGATGAGCGACGGGCTCGGCCGCACCGACCGTACCGACTACGACGCGCTCGGCCGGGTCACCAGCCAGTCGGACGTCTCGCCGGCCGGCACCACGCTGCGCACGGTGTCGTACGGATACGACCCGTCCGGCAACGTGGTCTCGGCCACCGACGCGCTCGGCCGGACCACGACCTACGGGTACGACGCGCTGGACCGACTGGTGCGCCAGGTCGAACCCGTCTCCGCGACGAAGAGCATCACGACGTCGTTCGGGTACGACGCCTCCGGCAACCGGACCCGCTACACGGACGGCCGGGGCAACGCCACGATCTACACCTACAACCAGCTCGAACTGCCCGAGTCGGTGATCGTGCCGGCTACCGCGGCCCATCCCAACCTGCCCGATCGCACGTGGACGGTGAGCTACGACGCCGCCGGCCTGCCGGTGCGGCTCGCCGCGCCCGGCGGCGTGGTGCGCCAGCGGACCTACGACGCCGCCGGCCGGCTCACCGTCGAGACTGGCTCCGGCGCCGAGGTCGGCACCTCAGAACGCCGCCTCGGGTACGACCTCGGCGGCCGGTTAACGTCAGTCAACGCGCCCGGCGGGACGAACACGTACACGTACAACGACCGTGGCGCGCTGTTGACCGCGGCCGGACCGTCCGGCACCGCGAGCTTCACGTACGACGCGGACGGTTTCCCGCTGACCCGTACCGACAGGGCCGGCACGGCCCGGTTCACCTACGACAAGGGCCGGTTGGTCACCGAGGCCGACGGCGTCACCGGCGTCACCCAGCGGATCAGCTACGACGCGGCCGGCCAGGTGTCCACGATGGACTTCGGTTCGGGCCGGGTGCGGGCGTACGGTTACGACGACTTCGGCCGGCTCACCTCGGACACGCTGCGCAACGCCGGCGGCGGCACGGTGGCATCGATCAGCTACGGCTTCGACACCGACGACAAGATGGTCCGCAAGACCACCACGGGCACCGCCGGGGCGGCCGCGAACACCTACGGGTACGACTTCGCCGGTCGGCTGACGTCCTGGACCGCCGGCAGCAGCACGACACCGTACGCGTGGGACGACTCCGGCAACCGGATCCGCAACGGCGCCAAGACGGCGACCTACGACGCACGGGACCGGCTGCTCGCCGACAGCGACTACAGCTACGCGTACACCGCGCGCGGCACGCTGGCCGCGCAGACCAGCTCCGGGTTCACCGAGCGGTACACGTTCGACGCGTTCGACCGGCTCGTCGGCGACGGCGCCCAGACGTACGCGTACGACGGGCAGGACCGGCTGGCCCAGCGCGGCGGCACCACGTTCTCCTACGCCGGGCTCGACGACGAGGTGGTCTCCGACGGCGTGCAGAACTACGCCCGCGGTGCCGCCGGCGAGCTGCTCGCCGTCGCCGAGGGTGCGCAGAAACGGATGGTCGTCTCCGACCAGCACGGCGACGTGGTGGCCGACTTCGATCCGGCAGACACCGCGCTCGGTGCGGTCGACGACTCGCGGGCGTACTCGCCCTTCGGTGAGGTGATCGCGGAGACCGGTGACGTGCAGGCGAACCTGGGCTACCAGGGGGACTACACCGATCCGGCGACCGGCAAGGTGGACATGGGCGCGCGCTGGTACGCGCCGTCCACCGGAACGTTCATCTCCCGCGACTCGGTCGCCTACCGCCGCGGTCCCTCGATCCTGGCCAACCCGTACACCTACGGCGCCGGCGATCCACTGGCCAATGTGGACCCGGACGGCCACTGGCCGAGCTGCGGCATCTGCCGCCGGGCGGTGGACACGGTGCGGAACACCGCGCGCCGGGTCACCGACACGGTCCGGAGCGGTGTCCGCAGCGCCTGGCGGGGCGTGCGCTCGGTCGCGTCGAGCGTCTGGCGCGGGATCCGCAGCTTCGGCCGGTTCGCGTGGTCGGCGGTGCGCTGGGGGGCCAGAACGTTCATGAGTGGCATGCGCTGGGCGTACAACCGGGCGCGTAGCGCGGTCCGCTGGGTCGCCGACCGGGTGACCTCGGCCGTGCGGTGGGTCCGGGACCGGGCGGTGTCCGCCGTGCGATGGGCGTACCACACGGTCTCGAACGGGGTATCCGGCGCCGTGCGGTGGGCCCGGGACCGGGCCGAACAGATACGCCGGGCGGCGGTCGCGGCCGCGCACCGGGTGACCAACGCGGCGCGCAGCGCGGTGCGCTGGGCCGTCGAGCACAACCCGCTGCCCACGATCGCGGCGGCCCTCAAACCGGTCTACTCCGCCGTACGGACCGTGGTCTCCGCGGCGGCCCACCTCCCGGCCGCGGTGGTGTCCACAGTGCGCAATGTGGTGCACGACGCCACCCGGGCCGTACAGGTGGTCTACCAGCGGGCGGTCGAGGCCGCGGGTACGGTCGTGGAGGCGGTCTCCACCGCGGCCCAGGCCGTCTCCGAGTTCGCGCAGGCCGCACTGCCGGTGGTGGCGGGGATCGCCGCCGGGGCGCTGACGACGCTCGGCTGCCTCGCCGCGACCGGTGGGGCCGGCTCGGCCGCCTGCGTGGTCGCCGGGTTCGCCGTCGGCAGCGCGGTCACGAGCGCGCTGAGCTGCCCGCCGGGCCGGTCGATCGCGGGATGCGCGGTCCGGGGTGGGGCGGCCGGGCTGGTCGGCGGTGCGGTGTTCGTGGCCACCGGTGGCGCGGGCAGCGGCCTCGCGGCCGGCATCATCTCCGGTGGCGCCTCGTCGGCGGCGAGTTCAGCGACCCAGCAGTACCTCGACACCGGCCACGTGGACATGGGTACGGTCGCGGTCCAGGGCGTCGTCGGTGCCGCCCAGGGTGGGTTCGGCGCGGCCCGGGCCCGGACCCGGACCAGCACGTCGAGCTGCAACAGCTTCAGCGCGAGCACGCTGGTGCTGCTCGCGGACGGCAGCACCCGGCGGATCGACCAGGTCCGGGTCGGCGACCGCGTGCTGGCGAGCGATCCGACCACCGGCAAGACCGAGGTCCGCGTGGTCACCGACACGATCCGCGGGTACGGCACGAAGGACCTCGTCGAGCTCGGCACGGCCAACGGCGGCACGCTGGTGGCGACGGCCGGGCACCCGTTCTGGTCGGCCGACCTGAACCGGTGGGTGACCGCGGGGAACGTCTCGCCCGGAGCGCTGTTGAAGACCTCGGCCGGTACCCACGTCCAGGTCTCCGCCGTCAAGCGCTGGACCGCCTCCGAGCGGGTGTACAACCTGACCGTCGACGGCCTGCACACGTACTACGTCGTGGCCGGCGGCTCCTCGGTTCTGGTCCACAACTGTGAGCTGTACACGGCCGGTGGACCGCGCGTCCGCCCCGGTCGGGACATCACCGTCGACTCCGGTGGCCAGGTGCACGCGCCGACTCCGGAGAACCTCCGCAGCCTCACCGTCGAAGGACTGTCCACGTTCGACTCGGTCGACAACCTGGCGGCGAGCGGGTTGACCGGGCAGGTGCGCAGCCCGCGGAACCCGTTGCCGGACGGGCTGGGGGTCCTCGCGGACGGCGCCGGTGTCGGCGGGCCGATGCCGATGGGCCACCGTACCGTCTATCCGACCCGGAGCATGCAGTTCGACGAGTTCGAAGGGCTGATCAGGGGAATGGACTGGCAGAACATCGGCGTCAGGTTGAGGTAGCAGGGAGCGGGACGGTGTCGGACGAGAACGACCAGCGTCTGTGGGATGCGGTGGTCAGCGCGGAACAACGGGTGGCGGAGAGCCGTGCCGAGTTCTTCCAGCAGGCGGTGGCGCGACCGCGGGTCCTGGCCGGCGCTCTGGCCGGGCCGACCTGGGCGCAACGGGCCGCGCTGGGCTTCCTGCGATCCCTGCCCGACGACGTGCCGGACCTGCTGGACGAGCTGGTCGAGCACGCGCTGGCGGACCGCTGGGCGCTGCTGGCCCGGCAGGCGATCGCGGCCGGTGTCCGGACCGGAGGGGAGGCCGTGCTGTCCCGCATCGGCAGGATCGTGGTCGACCGGCTGTCCACGGCAGACGCGCACGGGTACCGCCGGCTGGCCGAGATGGCGGCCGAGCTGCAGGCGTGGGAGGCACTCGCTGATCTCGTCCGCCGCGCCCGGCAGAGCGCCGACGAAGAGGTTCGCGAGGTCGCTGACGACTTCGAGGAGAGGTTTGGTCCGATGCTGTCCAGGAGAGAGACATGAGAGCACGAAGGTACGCGGCCCTCGTCGCAGGCGTGATCGGATTTTCGGTCGTGGTTCTGCCCGGCCCGGTGAACGCCGCGATCAGCGATCCGATCGACCCGGCGGCCAACATGGCGGTCGCCTCCTGGGGGACGGACCGGCTGGACCTGTTCGCCAAGGGCATCGACGGCACGCTGAAGCACAAGATCTACAACGGGCGGTGGTCGGCCTGGGAGAGCCTCGGCGGCGCGATCACCTCCGGTCCCGCGGCGGTCTCCTGGGGTCCCGGCCGGATCGACGTGATCGCCCGCGGAACCGCCGGCGACGTCCAGCACAAGACGTTCTCGAACGGTACGTGGTCGGCCTGGGCCAGCCGGGGCGGCGTGATCCAGAACCAGCCGGCCATCTCCTCCTGGGGCGCCAACCGCTTGGACCTCTTCGTCCGGGGCACGAACAACGCCGTCTACCACCGGGCGTTCTCCAACGGCACCTGGTCGTCGGCCTGGGCCAGCCTCGGCGGTGTGGTGAACTCGGAACCGGCGGCGGTCTCCTGGGGCGCCAACCGGATCGACGTCTTCGTCCGCGGTGGCGGCAACGCGCTCTACCACAAGACCTGGGCCGGGTCCTGGTCCGGCTGGACGAACCGGGGTGGCGCCTTGACCTCGGGCCCGTCGGTGCTCTCCGGTAGCTCCGGCTTCCTGGACGTCTACGCCCGGGTGGCCAACAACGCGATCTCGCACAAGAGTTTCGGCTTCAACCAGTGGAGCAACTGGCAGAACCTGGGCGGCACGTTCAAGACCGCGCCGGCGGTGACCGACTGGGGTTCCTCGCACAGCGACGTCTTCGCGCGGGCCACCGACGACACCCTCAAGCAGCGCACCTGGCACGGCATCTTCGGCTGGGAGGCCAGCTGGAAGACCATCCCGGACGCCAGCCCCACGGTACCGGTCGCGGCCTACTCGCCGACCTCGGCCGTCCAGCTGTCCCCGGTCGCACCCGCGCTCGTCGGCCCGCTCGCGTACGCGTACGTGGACAACATCGGCCGGATCGTCTCCGGGCACCAGTCCGACCCGGCCAACGCGGGCTCCGTGCAGTGGACCGTGATCTCCGGGAACGAGGCGTTCAGCGGCCCGCCCGGCCTAGTCGAGCAGCCGGACGGGCGGTTGCAGATCAGCGCGCAGCACACCTCCGGTGACGTGTGGGCCCGGCCGCAGACCGCGCGGGGCGCGGTCACCTGGGCCAACTGGGTCAACCAGGGCGGCCAGGTGGCCACCGCGGTGACGGTCGCCCGGCAGACCGACGGCAGCGTGGTCCTGTTCGCCGCCGACTCCGCCGGTGGGCTCTGGTATCTCACCCAGTCCAATGTGGGCAGCCAGTACGGGATCTGGCGCAGCCTTGGCGTGACCGGCCTCGCCGGCCTGCCGACCGCGGTCGCCGGCCGGGACGGCCTGCAACTGTTCGCCCGCGACACCGCCGGTGCCGTGCGGACCGCGACGCTCTTCCCCTCCGGTACCCTCTCGGCCTGGACCAGCCTCGGCGGCGCCGGCTTCACCGACAGCCCGGCCGCGCTGGTCTACCCGGGGTTCCGGATGCGCGTGCTGGCCCGGGCGGCCGACGGGACCCTCGTCACGAAGCTGCAGGACTCCTCGCTCGCGTGGCCGGCGACCTGGACGCCGGTGGGTACCCAGGCCGGCGCCGGCACTCCGGCGATGACCCTCAGCCCGCTCTCCGGGCGGACCGAGATCCTGCAGCGGGGCGCCGACGGCCAGGTCTACAGCACGGGTGAGACCGTGCAGGGTTCGGGCATCTGGCGGGACTGGGTCCCGGTTCTGTTCTTCCCCGACGCGACGGCCACCGACCCGACGATCCTGACGTACAACGACGGCACCGGCCTGAAGTGGGCGTTCCTGTTCCGCACGGCCGACCAGCAGAGCCGCTTGTACACAGTGGACACCGGTGGAGGCCTGGTCGCGAGCGTGGACGGCGGTCCCACCAATGACCGCCCGTCGTTCCGGGCGAGCAGCCTGCCGGCCGCGCCCCGATAAGGAGATCCGAGATGCCCGGACCGCGGCGCGCCGCCGTACCCGTTGCGATGCTGATCCTGCTGGGGACGCTCGCACTGCCCGCGGTCCGGGCCACCGCCACCCCACCCGAGGGGGTGGTGCCCGACCTGGCCGCGTTGGGCTGGGTCAAGGTGCTCGACGACCAGTTCAACGGGACCGCGGTCGACGAGTCGGTGTGGAAGACGCGCGAGGGACCCGGCGTGTCCGGGCCAGGGTGGAACACCCGGGACGCGGTACGCGTCTCCGGCGGCGAGCTGAGCATCACCACGTACTCGGTCGACACCAACGGTGCCGAGCCAGGCGGGCTCGAGCACCGGACCGGTGAGCTGGAGACCGCCCGAGGTGGAGCCAGCGAGGCGGACGCGACCGGGTTCCTCGCTACATACGGGTACATCGAGGCGCGGGTCAAGCTGAACAACGCGCCGGCGACCCGCAGCGCGTTCTGGATGCTGTCGACACCATGGCACCGGGCACCCTGGGGTGACCCGGCCGACGCCGGCCCGGAGATCGACATCTTCGAGTTCGAGAACCCTGCCGCCGGCGACCGGTTACCGGCGCCGAACGGGGACGGCAAGTGCGACTGGCAGATCGTCGAGGTACCGTGCGACCGGCTCGCGGGCGGGACCATGCACTGGGGCGGCTTCGAGGAGGACCACGGCGTCTCGTCGCAACAGGTGGCGTGGACCGGCCCGTCGCCGCAGGGCAACTTCCTCACCTACGGTCTGTTGTGGACACCGGACGGGTACCGGATGTACCGCAACGGTTTCGAGGTCTTCCGCAGCAGTGAGGTGATCACCTACCGGCCGGAGTACCTGATCCTGACCCAGATGCAGGGTGGTGTGCTCGACGACGGGGACGACGTGCCCCCGGGCGGATACGGTGACCTCCTCACGTCCCCGTGGAAGATGGTCGTGGACTACGTGACCGTGTGGCAACGGCCGATCTCGGAGCTCCCCGACCGGACGGTCGCGGCGAACACCCCGGTCGCCATCCCGTTCTCGGTCACCGACCACCTCTCGTCCGGCACCAGCCCGTCGGTCCGGCCGCAGCCGGGGTCGGTCCGGGTCACCGCGACCTCGAACAACCCGGCGGTGGTGCCCAACTCGCGGATCGCGGTCACCGGCAACGGCCCGGCGGCGCCGGCCGGCTCGCTGCAGAACACCGGCTTCGAGAGCGGGCTGGGCGGCTGGACCACGCCGGCCGGGACCGCGACCACGTGGACCACCCGGCAGCACTCCGGTGCGAGCGCGCTGCGACTAACCCAGGCCGGTGGGCGCGTCGAGCAGACGGTCACCGGGCTGCGCGCGAACACCACGTACCTGGTCGGTGGGTTCCTCAACGTCGAGCTGGATCCCGCCTCCGGCGACGGCGACGCCCGGGTGGACGCCGGCCTCGTCGACGTGGACGCGAGCCGGGCCGGTCCGCAGGAGATCCGGATCACCCGGAGCCGCAACGCCGCCCAGGAGGCGGGGAAGTGGTGGGCGCCGACCAACGCGACCTGGCGTGAGGTGCGGCTGTCGTTCACGACCGGACCGGGTACCACGCAGGTGACGTTCTTCGTCGACAACATGCTGTACGCCGGTGGCGGGGCGGACTCCGACCTGTCGTTCGACGACGTGTACCTGCGACCGCTGGTCCCGCCGAACCGGACCGTGACCGTCCGGCCGGTGGACAATGTGGACGGTTCCGCGACGATCACGCTCACCGCCCGCGGCGCGGCGAACCAGGTCCTCGGGACCGAGGCGTTCACGGTGACCTTCACCAGGGGGTCGACGTTCACCAACGGCGACTTCGAGTCCTCGCCGTCCGGCGCCGGATGGGAACTGTACGACGGCGCGCCGGGTCGGGGCGCGGAGGTGGTCGTGGAGAACCCGTTCCGGCTCAATCGGGTGCTGGAGCTGGCCGGGCCGGCGAACGAGCCGGACACCGCGAGCCGCTCGATCGGCACGGCGTTCCAGCGTGTCCGCTCGCTGCGTCCCGGTACGGCGTACACGCTCACCGTGCGGGGCAAGGGCGGCCTCGCCTTCGGCGTGCAGGAACACGCCGGTCCCGGGTCGCAGGTGGACGACACGATCAGCACGCCGGACTGGTCGACCCGGAGCATCACGTTCACCACCGGCCCCAGCATCACGACCGCGAACGTCTTCCTGCTCGACTGGGCTCCCGACGCGGTGTCCCTTGTGGACGACGTACGGCTCACCCCGGTGAGCACGGCCGGCCAGAGCACACCTCCGCTCGCCGCGGTACCGTTGACCGCCCTGGGCGAGCAGCGGCTCGTCTCGTCCGCCCCGTCCGTGGTGAGCCTCGCCACGTCGAACACCACCATCACCTCGGTCACGTCCAGCAACCCGGCGCTGGTCCCTGACGCCAACCTGGCCGCAAGCCCCAGCACGCTGAGCATCACGCCGGTACCCGACCGGACGGGCCGGGCGACGGTCACCGTGGCGTACCGCGTCTCCGGTGTCACGCAGCCGCCGAAGCAGGTCCCGGTCGTGGTCTCCGACCGCCTGCTCACCAACCCCGGCTTCGAGCACGGTGGGTACGGCTGGAGCGGCGCGACGGTCGCCGGTCCGGCGCGCAGCGGTGCGGGCGCGCTGCGGCTCGACGGCACGGGCGAGGTCAGCCAGTCGCTGACCGGGTTGCCGCACGGCGCCGGGTTCGTCCTCGGTGGCTGGCACTCCGGCCCGGTGCGGGTGAAGATCCGCCGCGTCGCCAGCGCCGAGTCGCGCCACGGCGGCGGGCTCGGCGATCCGTACCCGGGCTACGGCTTCGGCGACGCCGACGCGGTCGTCGCCGACTGGACCGGCTCGGGCTGGGTCGAGCACCAGGTGCGCGGCGCGGTCGCGGCGTGCCAGGACTGCCACGCGGCCGGCTCGTACATCCGGGTGGGCTCCGGCGCGACGAGCAGGATCGTCTCGGTTCCGGGCGGGCAGATCGACATCGTGCTCAGCGACGCGAACCCGACCGATGGCGTGCCGGTCTACGTGGACGATCTCTACCTGATCCAGGTGCCGGCGCTCAGCCCGGTGCGGGAGCTGTCGCTGCACCGGAACCAGACGTCCTTCGACGCCAGCACGGGACGGACGTTCGACGTGGGGCGGGTTCCGGCCAACAGCTTCTGGAACCCGACAGTGACGTCGGTGACGTCGGCCGACACCGCCGTCCTGCCCGCGGCCAACCTGCGGCTCTCCGGCCCGGATCCGTTCCGGGAGTACGAGTGGGCGGTGCAGACCCGTACCGCGGCGGGCCTGGCGACCGGGCGGAGTGCGGTGACCGTACGGCTCACCGATCCCGCGACCGGCCTGTCCACGGCGCGGACCGCCACGGTGACGGTCAACGCGGGCACCAGCTTCAACAACGGCGACTTCCAGCGCGGGGTGGGGAACTGGGTCCACGCGTGGTTCAACGACAGCTGGGAGATCGTGGCGAGGCAGCGCTGGCGGCACCTCGGGCCCACCGACGCGGACCGGGTGCTGCGGATCAGCAGCGGCATCATCGGGTACCGGGTGACCGGGCTCGCTCCCGGCACGACGTACGTGGTCCGCGGGTCCGCCGTCGGTGACGGCTCGACGCTGCAGGTGCGCTCGCACCACCCGGACTGCACGAACCCGGTGTGCGAGGCCATCTTCGGCGCCACCAAGGGCTCGGTGCCGATCAGCTCGGCGACCTGGGCACCGACACCGGACCTGGTCTTCACGACGCTGGCCGGGGAGACCGAGGTGTGGCTGTTCGTCTCCGACGCGGACCTCGCCGACGGGCCGGACGAGGACACCCAGGTCGACCCCGACGACGCGGTGCCGGCGAGCGGGACGCCGTGCGCCGGGGACTACACGGGCGGCGAGGTCTGCCTCGACGACATCGGCATCTTCGTCGCCTAGCCCGGGGAAGAGGGTGAGGAGGGAGCCGGCGCGCGCGGCTCCCTCCTCGCGGGGGGACCGAAGTAGCACTGTGCACCTGGACGCTACGGCCGACCGCCGGCCGGTCACACCCCGCCCGGCTGGGTGGGTTCGCCCGGGTTACTTACCGAGTTCTTAATCTGGGCTCACCGGTGCCTCATGGTGTACCGGCACGCTGGACGCCGTGAGTACGGATGTCGCCTACGTCCTGGTCCTCGTGCAGATCGGCGCCGGCCTGCTCGCGGCCGTCGGGGAGATGCTCCTGATGGGCAGCCCGCTGTACGCGCTCATGCCGCTCGTCAAGGCCGGCCTGCTGGTCTTCCTGGCGGTCAAGGTCCTCGGTGGACGGCGGTGGGCGCTGATCGCGCTGCTGGCGTTCGAGGCGGTGAGCCTCGCCGGCGTCGGCCTGAGCCTGGCCGTCGGGTTGCTGCCCGGACTGGACCGCACGGTGACGCTGGCCGGCCTGCTGACCGAGATCGCGCTGCCGCTCGCCGTGGCGATCCTCTGCGCGCAGCGCCTGGCGGTCCGGAGCGTCACATGAACGGCCTCGACACGTTCCTCGTCGGCATCGCGCCGCAGCACGTGCCGGCCCTCGCCGCCGCACTGGTCCTGCCGTTCGTGGTGTGGCTCGCCCGCCGGCTCGGCCTGCTCTCCCCGGTAGCGATGTCCACATCGGACCGCTGGGTGATGTGGCTGCTGGGCATCGCGGCGGCGGTACACCTGGCGCTGCCGCTCGGGCACGCCGACAGTCCACTGTCGACGCTCGGCTTCCTCGGTACCGGCATCGCCTTCGTCTGGCTGGCCTTGCGGATCCGGGACGGGCGGCCGTGGCGGGCGTGGGCCGTACCGTTGCTGCTGGCCACGCTCGTCGCCTACCTGGTGGTCGCCGGGTCCGGCCGCGAGGAGCCGGACCAGGTGGGCATCGCCACCGCGCTGGTGGAGCTGACCGCGCTCGGCCTGGCCCTGGTACCTCGGCGGCGGCCGGCCCGGTTCGCCCGGCTCGCCGGCGGCTTCGCGACGGTGCTGTCGGTGATCCTGGCCGGCGCGGTCGTCTGGATCGGCTCGTTCCTGGCGCACGCGGCGGCCGCGGAGAACACCGTCGGGCACACGCACGAGCACGACAGCGGGCATGCCCATGCGGCGCGGGCCCAGGCCGGGGTCATCATGCGACCGGCGGCCGGGGACCACGACGCCAGCGCGGCGCAGGTCCGGTCGGCGACCGCGCTCGCCGAGGCCACCCGGCGGGCCATGGCACGCTACGCCGACCTGCGCGCGGCGCTCACCGCCGGTTACCGGCTGCCGGGGTTCCGGGCCACCGGCCCGGACGTCCACCTGGAGCACCCGAGGTACAAAGAGGACGGTCACGTGCTCGATCCGCAGCGGCCGGAGATGCTCGTGTACGCCATCGACCGCGACCGCGCGACGCTGCTCGGCGTGGTCTACGTGATGGAGGTGGCCGGCCGCCCCGGGCCCGCACCGGGTGGGCCCATCACCCAGTGGCACGCACACAACCTGTGCATCTCCGCATTGCCGCCCGGGTTCGGGATCGTCTCGCCGTACGGTGGCTGCCCGGCGTTCTCGGTCAACCTGACCTCGACCGAGATGATGCACGTCTGGGTGGTGCCCGACCCGCCCGGCGGCGCGTTCGCCGACGGACTGGACGAGGCCTGGGTCCGCGCCTACCACACCAGCCACGCCCGCCGCCGCTGAGCCATCGCACAAACTCCGGGGAGTTAGTGGTGATGACACGCGCCATAACCACTAACTGCCCGCAGTTTGTGCGCGGGGGGTGTCGCATAGGCTGGCGGGATGAGCACGCCGCGCCCCGTCCTCGTCGTCGACTTCGGCGCCCAGTACGCACAACTGATCGCTCGTCGGGTCCGCGAGGCGCACGTCTACTCCGAGATCGTCCCGCACTCGATGCCGGTGGCGGAGATGCTCGCCAGGGATCCCGCGGCGATCATCCTCTCCGGCGGGCCGTCCAGCGTGTACGAGGCGGGCGCGCCCCAGGTCGGCGCGGCGCTGTTCGAGGCGGGCGTGCCGGTGTTCGGGATCTGCTACGGCTTCCAGGCGATGGCGCGGGCACTCGGCGGTACGGTCGCGCACACCCGTTCGCGGGAGTTCGGCGGGACCCCGGTGACCGCGGACTCCGGGGTGCTGTTCCGGGGCGTACCGCGTGATCTCGATGTCTGGATGAGCCACGGCGACTGCGTGACCGAGGCTCCCGCCGGCTTCGCGGTGACCGCCCGGTCGGCCGGGTCGCCGGTGGCGGCGTTCGAGGATCCGGTCCGGCGCCTCGCCGGCGTGCAGTTCCACCCCGAGGTGGCGCACACCCGGCACGGGCAGGAGATGCTGACCCGGTTCCTGTACGACATCGCCGGGCTCGAGCCGAGCTGGACCAGCGCAAGCATCATCGACGAACAGGTCGCCGCGATCCGGGCCCAGGTGGGTGATCGGCGGGTCATCTGCGGCCTGAGCGGCGGGGTGGACTCCGCGGTGGCCGCAGCGCTCGTCCACCGGGCCGTCGGCGACCAGCTCACCTGCGTGTTCGTGGACCACGGGCTGCTGCGCGCGGGAGAGGCGGAGCAGGTCGAGAAGGACTACGTGGCGGCGACCGGCATCCGGCTCGTCGTCGTGGACGCGGCGGAGAAGTTCCTCACCGCGCTGGCGGGCGTCACCGATCCGGAGCAGAAGCGGAAGATCATCGGACGCGAGTTCATCCGGTCCTTCGAGGACGCCGCGCGCTCGCTCGACGCCGAACGGCACGTCGACTTCCTCGTCCAGGGCACGCTCTATCCGGACGTGGTCGAGTCGGGCGGCGGCACGGGTACCGCGAACATCAAGTCCCATCACAACGTCGGCGGGCTCCCCGACGACCTGCGGTTCGAGCTCGTCGAGCCGCTGCGGACGCTGTTCAAGGACGAGGTACGCGCGATCGGCCGGGAGCTGGGTCTGCCCGAGACGATCGTGTCGCGACACCCGTTCCCCGGGCCGGGTCTGGCGATCCGGATCATCGGGGCGGTGTCCCGGGACCGGCTGGAGACGCTGCGCGCCGCCGACCTGATCGCCCGCGAGGAGCTGACCGCGGCCGGGCTGGACCGGACGGTGTGGCAGTTCCCGGTGGTACTGCTCGCCGACGTGCGCTCGGTGGGCGTACAGGGCGACGGCCGGACGTACGGCCACCCGATCGTGCTGCGCCCGGTGTCCAGTGAGGACGCGATGACCGCCGACTGGTCGCGCCTGCCGTACGAGGTGATCGCCCGGATCTCCACGCGCATCACCAACGAGGTGCGCGAGGTGAACCGCGTCGTGCTCGACGTGACCAGCAAACCGCCCGGCACGATCGAGTGGGAATGAGCGAGTGAGCTGGCGCGGCGGCGCCTGGACCGGAGCGTAGCGGAGGGAAGGCGTCGCCGGCAGCGCCGCGCGAGGGAGCGAATCGGCTGGGAATGAGCGAGTGAGCTGGCGCGGCGGCGCCTGGACCGGAGCGTGCGGAGGGAAGGCGTCGCCGGCAGCGCCGCGCGAGGGAGCGAATCGGCTGGGAATGAGCGAGTGAGCTGGCGCGGCGGCGCCTGGACCGGACCGGACCGGAGCGTGCGGAGGGAAGGCGTCGCCTGCAGGAATGAATTCACGCTCACGCGGGATCTTATTGTGGTCGCCGCCGGGTTTCGGACAGAATGCGCTGCGTGACCCCTGCGTTGGAGCCGATCCGGCGGATCGCGGCCTACGCCGTTTGCGCTGATTCGTCCGCGCGGTTCCTGCTCGTCCGGGCGTCACCACGATCCGGTACCCCCGGCGTCTGGTCGCTGCCCGGCGGCGCGGTCGACCACGGGGAGAGCCCGAACGACACGGTGGTCCGGGAGACCGCCGCCGAGACCGGTCTGTCGGTCGCCGTGGTCAAGCTCCGGGACGTGCTCGCCGACATGCGCGCGCTGCCACACCGCGGTGTCACGATCCACACCGATCGGCTCGTGTACGAGGTGAGCGTGCGCGGCGGCGTGCTGCTCGACCGGGTGGGGCGGCCGACGGACCTGGCCCGCTGGGTCGACCGCGACGACGCGGCCGGGTTGCCGCTGCGGCCGTTCACCGCCGCCGCGCTCGGGCTGCCGCCGGCCTCGGTGGACCTGCGGCCCGAGGATCCGCCGGAGTTCCCGTCGTTCTACGCGGTGCCGGGGCCGGACGGGCTGCACCGGGCGCAGCGCTTCGCGGCGTACGCGGTCGCGACCGATCCGCGCGGGCGCGTCCTGCTGACGCTGATCGCGGAGGGTTACCCGGGCGGCGGGTGCTGGCACCTGCCGGGTGGCGGCACCGAATACGGCGAGCAGCCAGGCATCGCGCTCATCCGCGAGCTGGAGGAGGAGACCGGCCAGATCGGACACCTCGTCGAACTGCTCGGGGTGGCCAGCCACCGGGACGCGGCGTCGCTGGGCCCCGAGGGGTACCCGATCGACTGGCACGGCGTCCGGGCGTTCTACCGGGTGGCCGTCGATGCGCCGACCAGGCCGATCGTCTCCGATGCCGGCGGGTCGACCGCGCAAGCGCGCTGGTTCGCGCCGGCGGAGCTGCCCGGGCTGCGGCTCACCGAGGTCACGACCGAGGCCATGCGGGCTGCCGCACTGGGAGACCCGACCCGCCTACAGTAGGCGTCGTGGAACGGGAGCGGCGCATCTCGGCGTACGGAGTCTGCCGCGACGACAGCGGTCGGGTCCTGCTGGTCCGGGCGTCGCCGCGCTCCAACCACACCGGTAGCTGGCTGATCCCCGGCGGCGGGGTCGCGCACGGCGAGGATCCGGCGCGCGCGGTCATCCGGGAGATCGCCGAGGAGACCGGCGTGCTGGCCGAGATCACCGACGTCCGCGAGGTGATCGCGGACGTGGTCCATCTCCGGGACCGCCCGGTCGCCGTGCACTCCGACCGGATCGTGTACGACGTGGTGCAGCGCGGCGGCACGCTGCGCGCCGAGCTGGACGGCACCACCGACCAGGCCTGCTGGGTGCCCTGGGAGGAGGTGGCCGGGATGCGGCTGATGCCGTTCACCGCGGCCGTGCTGGGCGTGCCCGAGACGCCGGACCCGGAGGCGCCGGGTCCGAACGGCATGCAGCCGATCGCCGGGCCGCCACCCGGCCGGCGCGGGCCCCGGGGGCAGCGGTTCGCCGCGTACGGCCTGGCCACCGACCCGGCCGAGCGGGTGCTGCTGGCCCGGATCGCGGACGGCTTTCCCGGCGCGGGCCGCTGGCACCTGCCCGGCGGCGGTACCGACTTCGGCGAGCAGCCGGCCGCCGCGCTGCTGCGCGAGCTGGCCGAGGAGACCAATCAGGTGGGCGTCGTGACCGACCTGCTCTCGGTGTCGCACCGGCACAACCCGCGCGCTCTGGGGCCGGAGGGCCACCCGATCGACTGGCACACGGTACGGGCGGTGTACCGGGTGCACGTGGCGGCGCCGACCGAGCCCCGGGTGACCGAGGCGGCGGGCGGGTCCACGGCCGCGGCCGCCTGGTTCGGCCGGCCGGAGGCGGCCCGGCTGCCGCTCACCGAGGTCGCCATCGGTGCGCTGCGCCACGAGTGAGGCCAGCCACAGTGACACTGGTTGATGGGCGTCGTCCGGTACAATGACACATGCCGATCACAGAGGGTGGTCGGCGATTTGTGTGTTTCGGGTGGTAAGTCGGAAACGTGGCCACGCTATCGCCAAGTCGTACCGTCGTATGCGATGGTGTAGGCCGCATCACAGGTTGCCGGTCGGTGTGTTGACCGGCCAAGAGATGGCCGGGCGGGCCGCCAGCACAGCGGAGCATCGCCCCGGCGATGGAGGGATCCGTGCCGAGAGCCCCATGGCGTCGGCGCCGCACGACGGATAGTCCCCGCCCGGCTGGGCGGTGGACCGGCAAGCTTCGCCGGAGCGGCACGTTCGCCCGGCGCGTGCTGCTGGTCCCGGTGGCCCGTCGGCGCCGCAATCCGTTGACCGGCGCAACGTTGACCGGCGCAAACGCCACGCTGATGTTGCCCCGGGCCGACCTCACCCGTACCCACCCGGACCTGGCCAGCCTCGGCGTCGGCACGCTCGCACCGGTGAGCCCGGCCGTACCGACCCCGCCCGGCGGCGCGCCGACCGGGCCGCTGACGATCCCGCTGCTGCCCGGCGAGCGTACCGTCGCCCGGCGCCTGCGGTTCGCGGCGGTCAACGCGTGCACGCTGGCCAGCCTCGTGCTGGGCCTCTTCGCGATCTTCCTGGCGATGCAGGGTGACGTCCGCTGGGCGGCCGCGTGCCTGATCGCCTGCGTCACGTTCGACGGCCTCGACGGCGCGCTCGCCCGCAAGCTCGGCGTGGCGAGCCCGTTCGGCGCCCAGATGGACTCGCTCGCCGACATGTGCTCGTTCGGCCTCGCCGCGCCCGTGGTGGTGTACGCGTCGCTGGCCGGTACCGTCCCGCCGGTCGCCGCCGGTGTCGCCTGCGCCCTGGTCGCCGGCTGTGCCGCCGTCCGGCTCGCACGGTTCAACGTCTCGCCGAAGGACGGCCGGTTCTTCTGCGGCGTACCGACCACGATGGCCGCGGCCGTGCTCGCTCTCGCGGTGCTGATCGGGCTCCCGGTCTCCGGCGGTTGGCAGCTGGCCGGTGTCGCGCTGCTCGCCTTCGCGATGGTGTCCAGCTTCCCGTACGCGAAGCTGGCCCGCCTGATCAAGCTGCCGCCGTGGCTCCTCGCGGTACCGGTGATCGGGGCGCTCGCGGACGTACGGCTGACATTCGCCCTGATCGTCGCGGCCTACCTCGCCAGCGGCCCGCTGATCTGGCTGCACCGGCGCAAGGCAGCGTGATCCGCTAGCTGTTCCAGCGCGCGATCACGGTCTCCCCACCGAGGACCCGGTCGCCCGGCGTCACGAGCGGCTCGGCGGCCTCGGCCGGCAGGTACACGTCGGTCCGCGAACCGAAGCGGATCAGACCGAACCGTTCGCCCTTGGCCAGCAGGGCGCCGATCGGCGCCCGCTGGACGATCCGCCGGGCGATCAGGCCGGTCCGCTGCGCCACGACCACGGTCCCGCGGGTGGTGTCCAGCACCGTGTACGCCGCCACGTTGTGTTCGGCCAGGGGTTTCATCGCCGCGGCGTACCCGCCGTCGGTGACGAAGTAGTCGGTGACCCGGCCGGCCACCGGCGCGCGGTTCACGTGTACGTCGAGCACCGACAGGAAGACCGCGATCCGCAGCATCTCACCGTCGGCGAACCGGGCGTCGTACCGCCGCTCGACCGCGAGCACCTTGCCGTCGCTGGCCGCCACCACGGCGCGCGGGTCGTCGGGGACGACGCGCTCGGGGTCGCGGAAGAACGCGGCCACCGGCCCGGCGGCGAGCGCTGGCAGCAGCCAGAGCCGGGATTTCGGCCGGGTGAGCTTGAGCAGCGCGGCCACGCCGACCGCGATGCCCGCCGCGGCGACGCCGTTGGAGTCGATGTGCATCTCCTGCGTCACGGGCACGCTCGACGGCCGGTACGCCGGGGTGAGCCGCTCCGCCGTGGCCGGGTCCGCGGTCGTGAACCGCAGCCGGTGTACCCGCAGCGGTGGCGCGTTGCGCAGCACCAGATCCGAGCCCACCCCGAACAGCAGGCTCTGCCGGCCCAGTTCGGCGGCGGCCTCGCCGGACGCCGTCACGGGTACCGCGACCGAGCACACGGTCAGCACGCCGCCCGGCTCCAGCCCCTTGGCCAGCTCGTCCAGCTCCGCCCGTACCTGCTCGGCCGGGCCGACCAGCGGCTCGGCGAGGACGATGACGTCAGCGGTTTCGGCTTCGGCGGCCGAATCCAGCACCCGGATCCGGTCGGCCACCCAGCGGCCGCGCGCGACCACGTCGTCGCGCAGGTCCGCGGTACCTCCGGGTGGGGCCACGATCGCGAGCCGGTCGCCCGGGAGCAGCGCGTCGACCGCGGCGGCGAGCACCGCCGAGCCCGCGCCGGCGCCGATGACGAGGCCGCTCTTCGGCCCGCGATGGCGCTCCAGGTCGGCGACGAGGGTGCGGGCGGCGACCGGACCCACGCGCACCGTACCCGGGCGTACCGGGACGGCTGGCAGGGCGGATGACTGGCTCATGAGGCGGAACTCCTCCGCGACGGAAGGTGCTGGCCGGTGGGACGGATCCCACCGGCCAGCATAGGCCGCGGCCAGGCCTCGGCCTGTTTTGACCGGGCAGGTTCAGGCAGGCCCGGTCTCCCCCTTGCCGCGGCTGTCGAAAAGGTCTGTCTCGGTCCGGTCATCGTCGGCGGTTCGGTCCTCGTCGGCGGGTTCGTCGCTCGCGGTCGGCTCCGGCCCGTCGACCGGCACGTCGACCCGCTCGTCGGCCGGGCGTGGCTCGGCCCGTGCCGGCGGCCAGGGATCGGCCGTCGGCCAGGGCTCGACCACGGGCGGTGCGTCCGCCGCGGGCTGCGGCTCGCTCACCGGCGGCGCGGTGACCGGCGCGCTGACCGGCGCGGCGTCCCGCCCGCTGCGCAGAGCGCCGACCAGGCCCAGCAGACCCAGCACGATCAGCGCCCCGGCGACGAACCAACCCAGGTTCGGTAGCGAGAGGTCCACGGTCGCGGCCACCAGCCACCACGCCACGATCGCCAGGAACACGAGGCCGAACGTCAGCGAGAGACCATCGGTGCGGTGTGCCTTCATCGTGTTACCTCCAAATTGCCGAAGTCCATCCGCGCGTCGAGCACGAGCTTCCCGCCGCCCGGTCCGTCGGATCCGTTGTCCTGGATCCGCCGCATCGGCGTGTCGAAGCCGCCCCAGCTCTCGCCGAGCACGGTCGCGTCACCGCCGGCGTCGACGCGGGCTGTCACGTCCACGTCCACGTTCTCCGGAAGCAGCACCAGCAGCCGGCCGGCGTTGACCGAGACGTCGATGCTCACCGGCGCGGTCGACGAAGCGAAGTCCACGTTCCGCAGATCCAGGGTGGCGTCGCAGCACTTGTGCGAGTACGCCGCCTCCAGCTCCGCGATCGACATCGGCTGCCAGACCACCTGGCCACCGCCCTGGCGGAGATCGTTGAACTCCTCGGCCTCGGCGATCGCGGCGATACCCAGGCCGGCGGAGAGCAGCAGGCCAAGGATGATCAGCCAGCGGGCGCGGCCGAGCCAGGCGCCGATCAGCAGGCCGACCCCGACCACGGCGAGCGCGGCGGCGAAGTACGCGGAGACCGGTACGCCGCCGAAGGCGAGATGCACCATGGTGACCGCGCCGATCGTCAGGCACATCAGCGAGAGCACGATGCGGCCGAGCTTCGAGGGCTCCTTGGGCGGCTTCGGCGGCTTGGGAGCCTTGCGGGGCGGCGGGGGCGGGACGGTCGCGTACGGCCCGTGGGGCGCGAACGGCGGCCGGTAGCCGGGGTAGCCCTGGGCGGGCGGCGGGACCGGTGTCGTGGTCGGCGGCATGGGGGTCACCTGCGCGGGGAACGCGCCTGTCGGGGACGGGGGAGGCGGCAGCGGCGGGGTTGCGGTGGCAAGGCCCGGCGGGGTGGGACCCGCGGGGTCCGCCGGGGAGGGGAACGGCGGAGGGTACGGCGGTGGTGGGACGGCCGGCGGTTGCCCGGCCGGTGGCGGTCCGGCCGGATCGCGCGCCTGGTTGCGCTGGAAGAGCAGCACCGCCACGATGACCGCGACCATGCCGAGCACGGCCACCCGGAACCCGTCGGAGAGGATGAAGACGAAGACGAGCACGGCGAGGATCGTGACGATGACCACGGTCAGCGCCGAGGTGTTCGAGTCACCGCGGCCCACCAGAGCTTCCAGCGGGGAGGCGGTGTCGCCCTCGGCCGGGATGACCAGCCACGCGATCAGGTACAGCAGCAGTCCGATCCCGCCGAAGAGGGTCAGCACGGCGGCCAGCACCCGCCAGAGCACCGGGTCGGTGTTCGTCGCGCGGGCCACGCCCGCGCAGACGCCGGCCAGGTACCGGCCGTGCAGCGGGCGCACCAGGCCGTACCGTGCGGCGAAGCTCTGGGCGTACGGCGGTGGCGGAGGACCGAACGACGGCGGCGGCTCCTGCGGCGGTGGCGTCGCGTCGGGCGAGCGCGGGGTGTCCGCGGTGGCGTCGTTCGTCATACTCTCGATCCTGGCTGCTCGGGTACCCCAGGTGCCTCAGGCCGCGACCCTGAGCAGACCCTGAATTCCAGGCGCGGAAACTCCCGGGTGCTCCCCGTGGTCGCCACGACGGCAGGCGTGTGACGATCGATAACACCAGCTGACCTGGAGGACATCATCAGCGTCACCGCGCCGCCGACCCGCCGCCTGTACCGGCGCCTCGACGACCGGTACCTCGCCGGCGTCGCCTCCGGCATCGCGTCGCACCTGGGGTTGCCGGCGGTGGCGGTACGGATGGCGTTCGTGGTGCTCCTGGCGCTGAACGGCCTGGGTGCGCTGCTCTACGCGATCTTCTGGGCGATCCTGCCGGTCGAGCCGGTCCTCGTGCCGCCCGGCACTCCGCCCGGCGTGGTCCCGGCGCGGCCCAAGCCGAAGCGGCGGGACCCGGCGAAGCTGCTGCCGTTCCTCGCGATCGGTGCCGGGCTGCTGCTCGCCCAGTCGCTGGCCGGCTGGGGTGGCATCAACGCGATCCTCGGCTGGCTGATCGCGGTGATCGCGGTCGGCGCCGGCATCATCTGGCACCAGACGTCTCCCGAGTGGCGGCGGCGCAGCGAGCCGCCGGAGCGGGTCGGCTGGGCCGGCGCGGTCGTGGGCCTGGGCGACCGGCGTACCTCCCTGCTGCTGCGCTTCCTCGGCGGTACCGCCGTCGTCGCGGTCGGCATCATCTCGATCGTGGTGCTGTTCGGGCCCAACTCGAAGTCCGGCTTCCCGGTGATCCTCAACGGCGCGCTGCTGGCCCTCGTCGGCAGCGCGGGGGTGGCGCTGGTCGCCGCGCCGGTGCTGTGGCGAACGTTCGGGCAGTTGCGCTCCGAGCGCGAGGCGCGCATCCGGGAGCAGGAACGCGCCGAGCTGGCCGCGATGGTGCACGACCAGGTGCTGCACACGCTCGCGCTGATCCAGCGCAGCGCCGGGGACACCAAGGCGGTGCAGCGGCTCGCCCGGGGCCAGGAGCGGATGCTGCGCAACTGGCTGTACAAGCCCACCGGGTCGCCCACCGAACAGTTCGCGGCCGCGCTGGAGGAGGCGGCCGCGGAGGTCGAGGACACGTACGCGATCCAGGTCGAGACGGTGGTCGTCGGTGACCGGGAGGTGGACGAGCGGCTGGGCGCGCTGGTCGCCGCGACCCGGGAGGCGATGGTCAACGCCGCGCGGCACGCGAAGGTGCAGACGGTCTCGCTCTACGCGGAGGTCGAGCCGGAGCAGGTGAGCGTCTTCGTCCGGGACCGCGGCACGGGATTCGATCTGTCCACTGTGGAGGACCACCGGCACGGCGTCCGCGGTTCGATCATCGGACGGATGCGACGGCACGGCGGTAAGGCGGAGATCCGCAGCGAGCCTGGTGAGGGTACCGAGGTCCGGCTTACGCTATCGGTGAGCAAGGAGGAGTCATGAGCGACGGGCGCCTACGGGTCTTCCTCGTCGACGACCACGCGATGTTCCGCGCGGGCGTACGGGCCGAGCTGGGCGTCCACGTCGACGTCGTGGGCGAGGCGAGCACCGTGGCCGAGGCGGTCGCGCAGATCGGCGTGCTGGTACCGGACGTGGTGCTGCTGGATGTGCACATGCCCGACGGCGGCGGGCGCGCGGTGCTCGAGGCGATCCGCCGCAGCCACCCGGCGGTCCGCTTCCTCGCGCTGTCCGTCTCCGACGCGGCCGAGGACGTGATCGGGCTGATCCGGGCCGGCGCCCGCGGTTACGTCACGAAGACCATCTCGCCGGACGAGCTGGCCGCGGCGATCCGGCGGGTCGCCGACGGCGACGCGGTGTTCAGCCCCCGGCTGGCCGGGTTCGTGCTCGACGCGTTCGCGGCCCGGCCCGACGCACCCGTCGCCGATCCGGAGCTCGACCAGCTCACCAACCGGGAGCGTGAGGTGCTGCGGCTGCTGGCGCGCGGATACGCGTACAAGGAGATCGCCAAGGAGCTGTTCATCTCCATCAAGACCGTCGAGACCCACGTCTCGAACGTGCTGCGCAAGCTGCAGATGTCCAACCGGTACGAGCTGTCCCGCTGGGCCGCCGACCGCCGGCTCGTCTGAGCCGGCGTCAGCCCGTCCGGATGATCGTGAACGCCTCGGCGAGGCGGCCGGGCGGTAGGCCCGCGGCCTCGGCGGTCGCCGCCAGCCGCTGCCGCATGAACGACTCGGTGTCCACATGGGACGTCTGCGTCACGTGGGCCAGCAGCGCGGCGAGCTTGCGGTCGAACGTGTCGGTGATGTCGACCGTGTGGTCCGGCGCCGGGCCGCCCTGGTACCAGATCTCACGTACGGTCCAGGCGGCGAGGCCGGCGGCGGCGAGATCTGCGAAGGCGAACGGGTTGCGCGAGTCCGGGTAGACCGCGCAGGTGGTGGCCTCGCCGACGGCGAGGTGGTCCGGGTGGCTCGGCCCGGCGATGCGCTCCCACCGCCGCAGCGGGGAGTTCGTGAGCACCCGGTCCGGCCGGAACCGGCGGATCGCGGCGGTGATGTCCTTGCGCAGGCCCAGGGTCGGGTAGATGGTGCCGTCGGCGTACCCGTCGAGGAACTCGACCTGCTTGACCCCGACGGCCGCGGCGGCGGCGCGCTGCTCGGCCTCCCGCAGGAGCGGCATCTGGTCGCGCGGGGTGTCGTCGAAGCCGCCCGCGTCGCCCCGGGTCACCAGGAGGTAGGCGACCTCCAGGCCCGCGTCGACCCACTGCGCGACGGTGCCGGCGGCGCCGTAGTCCACGTCGTCCGGGTGGGCGAAGACGCACAGCACGCGTTCGACGTCGGACAGCGGCTCGGCGGAGGGTGGAAAGCTCACCACCCCAACCTATAGCGGTCCGCGCCCGGCCCGGAGGATGAGCAGGCCGAGTTGGGTACCGTCGGCGCCGAGCGCGTCCCGGAAGCGGTCCAGCACCTCCCGCTCGCGGGAGAGCACCAGCCGGGTACCGCCGGCCGCCACCCGGGTGGCGCCGACCTGCTTGGAGATCCGCGCGCGTTCCTGCCATAACCGGATGAGTTCCTGGTCGATCTCGTCGATGCGCTGCCGCATCGCCGAGATCGCGGCCGTGGCCTCCGTGTCGTCGGTGGCGGTCGGTGTGGTCATCTCTGGTACTCCCTGGGCGGTCTGGCCTGGAGTCCGAGCCCCGGAACGCGAAAGCCCCGGGCTCTCGGAGCCCGGGGCTTCGTAGGTCTTCGATCAGGCGCGACCTACGGCTGCCGGACTCCCGGAGCCGTAGTAAAAGTAGAAGCGCACCTGGTGGATCACGGCTGGGACTCTACCACGCAAAGCGTGATCGGGGCGCCCCGCGGGACGCCCCGATCATGGACAGTTCTCAGTTGACCCGGGTGATCCGGTCGGCCGGGCCCGGCGCGATCGGGCCGGTCGCGAGGTGCGCCACCAGCGCGTCCACGTCGAATCCGGGCGCGGTGACCCGGTCCGTGCCGACGGTCAGGTTGGTGAACCCGTCGCCGCCGTTGGCCAGGAAGTCGTTGGTGGTGACCCGGTAGGTGGCCGCCATGTCGATCGGCGTCCCGTTCAGGGCCATCGCGGAGACCTTCGAGCCCGGCGCGGCGGCGTTGTCCCAGGTGTACGTGAACCCGGCCGACGGTTGCAGGATCCGCTGCGCGATCTGCCCGCCGAACCCGACGAACTGCTGCTCCAGCACGGCCTTGAGTTGGGCCCCGGTGAACGTCTGGGTGACCACCAGGTTGTTGAACGGCTGGACCGTGAAGCATTCGCCGTACGTGACCTGGCCGGGTGCCTCACCGCCGGGCGAGAAGGCGAACGACAGCGAGGCCCGGATGCCACCGGGGTTCATCAGCGCGATCTGCGCGTTCGCCGCCGTCGTGTAGCGCAGTTGGGCGTCCGCGATCACGTCGCCGAGCGGGCTCTCCCCGTTCGGCCGGGCGTCCCGGACGATGTCCGTGGTGATCGAGCCGACCACCCGGTTGGCGATCGGCGCGACCGCGGTGCGGTACTTGTCCGCGAGCACCTTGGCGGCCGGGTCGACCAGGTCGGGGTTGCGGATGAAGTTGCCCGCCGCGTCCCGTGCCCAGGATCCGTCGGGGTTGCGGACGCCGTTCTCGACGATCTGGTTGCGGGCGCTGATGTTGGCGAACGTGCGGGCACGCTTGTCCATCGTGAACGAGATCTCGGTGACCAGCGTGCCGTTGGCGCCGGCGCTCGTCACCACGGAGTTCTCGCCGGAGGAGTTGGGCAGCGCGCAGGAGTAGAAGCGGTGCGTGTGCCCGGAGACCACGATCCGGTACTCGGGGCGCAGGCCGGCGACGATCGGCGCGATGGCGCCGGCGAAGTTGGCGCAGTCGGAGACGTCCGGCGCGGGCGGTGGCGGGTTCTGCGTACCACCCTCGTGGATCAGCAGCACCATCGACTTGATGCCGAAGAGCCGCAGGATCCGGGCCCACGTGTTGGCCGTCTCGATCTCGTCCTTGAACTCGACCGTGGTGATGCCGGCCGGGTTCACGATGGTCGGCGTACCCTCCAGGGTCATGCCGACGAAGCCGACCGGTACCCCGTCGACGAACCTGACGTCCACCGGGGACAGCAGCGGCAGGCCGGTGCGCCGGTTCACCACGTTGGCCGACAGGTACCGGAAGTCGGCGCCCTCGAACGGGTCACCGTCCTGGCAGCCGTCGACCGGGTGGCAGCCGCCGAACTGCATCCGGCGGAGCTCGGTCGTACCCTCGTCGAACTCGTGGTTGCCGACCGAGGAGATCTGCAGGCCGAGCAGGTTCATGTGCTCGATCGTCGGCTCGTCGTGGAACGCCGCGCTGACCAGCGGGGTGGCGCCGATCAGGTCGCCGGCGCCGACGGTGAGGACCTCCGCGCCGGTCGCCGTGGCCGAGGCGCGCATCCGCTTCACCCAGGTGGTCAGGTACTCCACGCCGCCGGCCGGGTTGCCGTTGATGACGCCGGCGCTGCCGGTCGGCGGGTCGATCGCGCCGTGGAAGTCATTGAAGCCCAGCAGCGTGCCGCGGGCCGTGTTGTTCGCAGCCAGTCGCGCGTCGTAGGTCACCGACACCGGGGTCATCGGCGTCCACCGGTCGGGCTGGGCCCGGTCCGGGGTGCCGCCGCCCATCGGTATGGCGACCAGCACGCCGACCGCGAGGGCCGGCACGGCGAGGTGGCGCAGCAGGGTAAGCCCTCGCCGGTGAGGGTTGCTCATGGGTATCTCCCGTCACATCCGTCTCGGGGACATGGGGGCATCCTCGCCTGTTCCGCCGGCCGGCGCCAGCGAGGCACGGTGACATCGGAGTGACCAGTTGGGCCGCGCCCTGTGCAAGATCAACGCCGAAGGACGCGCGCGCCCGCGGGCCGAGGCCCCGGCGCACCCGGCGCGCCGCTCAGCGCGGCCGGCGGGCTGATGTCCGACCCCAGGCATAGACTCGCGGGTGCCATGCAGGCCATCTCCGAACCCTCCGCTACCCGGACTCCCGCGCCGGCTCCGCCGGACGAGGCCGAGTCACGTCCGCGCCGTCCCCGGCTGGACCGGGAAACCCTGCTGGCGGGCCTGAACGGCCCCCAGCGTGACGCGGTCACCCATGCCGGTGCGCCGCTGCTGATCGTCGCCGGTGCCGGGTCCGGCAAGACCCGGGTGCTCGCCCACCGCATCGCCTACCTGCTGGGCGAACGCAAGGTCCATCCCGCCGAGGTCATCGCGATCACGTTCACGAACAAGGCCGCCGGCGAGATGAAGGAGCGGGTGGCCGCGCTGGTCGGTGGGCGGGCGCGGCTGATGTGGGTGTCCACGTTCCACTCCGCGTGCGTACGGATCCTGCGCGCCGAGCACGAGCACGCCGGCCTGAAGTCGACGTTCTCGATCTACGACCAGGACGACTCCCGGCGGCTCATGCAGCTGGTCGCCCGCGAGCTGGATCTCGACCCCAAGCGCTACCCGCCCCGCAGCCTGGCCGCGCAGGTGTCGAACCTGAAGAACGAGCTGGTCGACCCGGACGACTTCACCGGTCGGGCGAGCGGGCCGGCGGAGCGCGCGCTCGCCGAGGCGTACCAGCTCTACCAGCGCAAGCTGCGCGAGTCGCACGCGCTGGACTTCGACGACCTGATCATGACGACGGTGAGCCTGCTCCAGTCGGTTCCGGCCGTCACCGAGAAGTACCGGCGACGGTTCCGGCATGTCCTGGTCGACGAGTACCAGGACACCAACCACGCGCAGTACATGCTGATCCGTGAGCTCGTCGGTCCCCAGGACGCGACCGACCCGCCGCCGGCCGAGCTGTGCGTGGTGGGTGACGCGGACCAGTCGATCTACGCTTTCCGCGGCGCGACGATCCGCAACATCCTGGAGTTCGAGCGGGACTACCCGAGCGCCCGGACGATCCTGCTCGAACAGAACTACCGCTCCACGCAGACGATCCTGACCGCGGCCAACCGGGTGATCGACCGCAACAGCGAGCGCAAGCCGAAGCGGCTGTGGACGGACGCCGGCGCGGGCGCGCAGATCGTCGGGTACGTCGCGGACACCGAGCATGCCGAGGCCGACTGGGTGGCGCGTGAGGTCGCCGGGCTCGTCGAGGCGACCGAGGCCCGCCCCGGTGACGTGGCCGTCTTCTACCGGACCAACGCCCAGTCCCGGGTCTTCGAGGAGGTCTTCATCCGGATCGGGCTGCCCTACAAGGTCGTCGGCGGGGTGCGCTTCTACGAGCGCAAGGAGGTCCGGGACGCGCTGGCCTACCTGCGCGCCGCGATCAACTCCGACGACACGGTCAGCGTGCGCCGGATCCTGAACACGCCGCGGCGGGGGATCGGCGACCGGGCGCAGGCCTCGATCGAGGCGCTGGCGACCCGGGACCGGATCACGTTCGGCGCGGCACTGCGCCGGGTCGCGGACGCGCCGGGCATGCCGGCCCGCGCGGTCACCGCGGTCGCCGACTTCGTCACCCTGCTCGACGGGGTACGGGAGATGGCGCAGGCCTCACCGCCCGAGGAGGTGCTGGAGGCGCTGCTGCAGCGCTCCGGCTACCTCGCCGAGCTGGAGGAGAGCCTCGACCCGCAGGACGCCGGCCGGGTGGAGAACCTGCAGGAGCTGGTCAGCGTCGCCCGGGAGTACACCGAACGGGCCGCCGCCCTGGAGGAGGAGGCGAGCCTCGCCGGGTTCCTCGAGCAGGTGGCCCTGGTCGCGGACGCCGACGAGGTGCCCTCGGACGACCCCGAGCACCAGGGCGTGGTCACGCTGATGACGTTGCACACCGCGAAGGGGCTGGAGTTCCCGGTCGTCTTCCTCACCGGGCTGGAGGACGGGGTCTTCCCGCACCTGCGGGCGCTCGGCGACAACCGCGAGCTGGAGGAGGAGCGCCGGCTGGCGTACGTGGGGATCACCCGGGCCCGACGGCGGCTGTACGTGTCGCGCGCGGTCACCCGGTCGGCATGGGGCCAGCCGCAGTACAACATGGCCTCCCGGTTCCTGGCCGAACTGCCCGAGAACCTCGTGGACTGGGCGCGCACCGAGGCCGCGTACACGTCATGGGGTGGGACGAACGGCGGGGTCGGCGGCCGGTCGGCGGCGAGCCGGTTCGCGGAGGGCACGGAGAAGGCGGCCCGCCTGGCCGAGCGGCTCGGCGTACCGGTGGCCGGTCTGGCCACCGCGGGCGACCTCCCGAAAGTGCCCAGCCTGGTTCCCGGCGACCGGGTCAACCACCAGCGGTACGGCCTGGGCCGGGTGCTCACGGTCGAGGGCCACGGCTCCCGGGCCCAGGCCCAGGTCGACTTCGGCGACCAGGTCATCTGGATGGTGCTGCGCCACGCCCCGATCGAGAAAGTCTGATCGGGGCGTCCCGGGGGAAGGACGCCCCGATCAGTACCGGGGGGACGGGTGAAGCTCAGCAGCCGCCGGGGCTGACCCCGCGGGCGCGCAGCCAGCCGGCCGGGTCGACCTGGTTCCACAGGCCGTTGTGGATCTCGAAGTGGAGGTGCGGGCCGGTGGAGTCACCGGTCGAGCCCTCCAGGCCGACCGTCTGCCCGGTCGCGACACGCTGGCCGACCGAGACCTTCGTGCTGCTCAGGTGCGCGTAGTGCGACTGGTAGCCGTTGCCGTGGTCGACGACGACCGAGATGCCGTAGCCGCTGAAGGCCCAGCCGGCGGCGACGACCTTGCCGGCGCCGATCGACCGCACCGGGGTGCCGGGCGGCAGGGCGTAGTCGATGCCCTGGTGCATGGCCCCCCACCGCGTGCCGTAGCACGAGGTGACCGGCGCGCCGGCCATCGGGGTGACCCACGCCGGGGCCTTCGTCGCGGTCTTCTTCGGCGCCGGAGCGGCCGGCTTGACCGGCTTGGCCGGCTTGGCCGTGGTCTTCTTCGGTGCGGGGGCCTTGGTGACCGTCTTCTTGGGGGCGGGCGCCTGCGGAGCCTTCGTGGGGCTCGGGGCAGCAGAGGTACGGGTGGACCGGTCGGCCCGGCCCGCGTCCTCCTGGCGGCCGGCGAGACCCTGCTCGGCAACCGCGCCGGCCGCCTTCGGGTCGGTGCTGTCGGTGGTCGAGACGCCCAGGGCGGCCAGACCGGCGACCGCGAGAGCGGCCGCGCCGAGCGCCACGTAGCGTCCCCGTCCGGCGAGCCGGGCCGGGATCCGGTGGCGGATCACGGCGAGTCGGGATCGCAGATCGCGGGCATGGTTGTCGTTCTGGTTGAGCTCCTGCACGGGGGGAAACCTCCGTCGTCGGCGTTGACACGGACCGACAACTCTTGCTCGGCCTGCGAAAACCCCCGTGCAGGGGACCCCCGTTCCGTGCTCGCGGGCACCCGGCGAGGTGACCTGGTATGCCCGAAAACGTTAGGTACTGCGAGGTAAGTTCGCCTTGATCAAATGTGGTGCCCGCCTCAATCGGATTTGTGAGGTACGACACAATAGCCGAAAAATACCGCCCGTACGCGCACGCACGGGCGGAAAGGTCCGGGAAATATGGGCTATTTGAAGATCAACTAGTGACCACTCCGCCGTATATGGCCTCGACCTGTCGCGGTATATCCACTCCGTGACGACGTAGATACGCAACGGGGTCAGTGGGATACCCATTGATATGTATCTCAAAATGCAAATGGGCGCCGAACGAGTAACCGGTGTTGCCAATGAGGCCGATAACCTGACCGGCTTCCACCTTCTGACCCTCCTTGACGAGGATCTTGGAGGAGTGCCCGTAGACGGTCTCGATGCCACCACCGTGGTCGATGATCACGGCGTTCCCGTACCCGCCGTGCCAGCGCGCCAGCTTGACCACGCCGGCCTTGGCCGCGTGATAGGGCGTGCCCTCCGGCAGGGACATGTCGACACCCGCGTGCAACCGGCCCCAGCGCTGTCCGAACGGCGAGGTGAACTGGTACCCGTGCGAGGGGAGCAGCCAGATGTCCGGCGCCGCGCTGATCGAGGTGCCCAGCCCGCGCTCGAGGTCACGCGAGGCGCGCTCGGCCGCGACCGCACGGTCCTGCAGCTCGGCGGAGTCCGCGGAGAGGGCCTGCGGCGTGGTCTTCGCGTCCGGCATGGCCGCGCCTGCACCGAGAGCCACCACCCCCGCACCGACGAACGCGGTGGTCACCACCGCGGCGTACCGGCTACGAGGCGGAGTGGGCGCCCGACGTCGCCCGCGATATCGCTCGGGCTCCTTCGGTGGGGGCCGGTAAGGCACGCACACCCTCCGTCAGCTCTGTGATGCGTGGCATGGAAGTTGCACCGGGAGACACCGTAGCCAACCCGTTATGCAACCCACAAGGCGGCTCGCCAGATTTAAGGTTCCCCTGCATTTCCGATGTGCGACCGTCCGTTGTGGAGTGCCCGACTTCGTAACTAATCGCGGGCCCCCTCGTTTACCGAATTCGCTTACGGAGCGCCCGCACACAGCTGCTATCCGCAGTCGGCGGACTCCGGCTATCCGTGCCGGCGGGTGGGATAACGTTCGCTCATGAGTACGCGTATCCGCGTTGTCGTCGCCAAGCCGGGCCTGGACGGCCACGACCGCGGCGCCAAGGTGGTGGCCCGCGCGCTGCGCGACGCCGGCATGGAGGTCATCTACACCGGGCTGCACCAGACCCCGGAACAGATCGTCGAGACCGCGGTCCAGGAGGACGCCGACGCGGTCGGCCTGTCGGTTCTGTCCGGCGCTCATATGACCCTGTTCCGCCGGGTGCTGGAGCTGCTCGACGAGCGCGGAGCCGACGACATCGTGGTCTTCGGCGGCGGGATCATCCCGGACGCGGACATCCCCGAGCTGCAGCGTCTCGGCGTGGCCAAGATCTTCACCCCCGGTGCAACCACCCAATCCATTGTGGACTGGGTACGGGAGAACGTCGCCACCCAGGTGGCATAGGGAGAGGCCGGACGCACCCCTCACACGTCCGGCCTCTCATGCACGACGCCCCGCCGCCACCCCTCGACCGACGGGGCATCGGCCGTCTTCGGGTTCCGTCGGCTCGGCCGACATCACACACAACGACGGGCGATGCCGGCGGTAACGCAATCTGCCTGACGTTTTTCCGGCCGTACGCCCCCGGCGCGGTTCGCTGGTGTCGGGCGGGCCGCACCGGGTGGTGCACCCGGACGCCGGCCGCCGGCGCCCGGCTCGCTAGGCTGCGGGGCGTTGAGGAGGTATCGGTGGACCTGTACGAGTACCAGGGGCGCGAGCTGTTCGCCCGGCACGGGCTGCCCGTGCTCGACGGCGGCGTCGCGACCACGCCCGAGGAGGCCCGGGCCATCGCCGAGCGGCTCGGCGGACGGGTGGTCGTCAAGGCTCAGGTGAAGACCGGGGGCCGCGGCAAGGCCGGCGGCGTCAAGCTCGCCGAGGACGCCGGGGAGGCGCAGGCGCGGGCCGCCGACATCCTCGGCATGGACATCAAGGGCCACACGGTCGGAAAGGTCATGCTGACCGTGACCGCGGACATCGCCGAGGAGTACTACTTCTCCTACCTGCTCGACCGCGCCAACCGGACGTTCCTGTGCATCGCCAGCGTGGCCGGCGGCATGGACATCGAGCAGGTGGCGGCCGAGACACCGGACCGGGTGGCGAAGATCTCGATCGACGCCAACCAGGGCGTGGACGGGAGCAAGGCCCGGGAGATCGTGGCCGCGGCCCGGTTCCCGGCCGACGTGGCCGACCAGGTCGAGGCGATCGCGGTCGGGCTGTGGCAGGCGTTCAAGGCCGAGGACGCCACCCTGGTCGAGGTGAACCCGCTCGCCAGGACCTCGGACGGGACCGTGCTCTGCCTCGACGCGAAGGTGACCCTGGACGGCAACGCGGACTTCCGCCACCCGGACCACGCGGGGTTCGAGGACACCGCGGCGGTGGACCCGCTGGAGCAGCGGGCCACGGAGAAGGACCTCAACTACGTCAAGCTGGACGGTTCGGTCGGCGTCATCGGCAACGGTGCCGGTCTGGTCATGTCGACGCTGGACGTGGTCGCCTACGCGGGGGAGGAGTACGGCGGGGTCCGGCCGGCGAACTTCCTCGACATCGGCGGCGGCGCCTCCGCCTCGGTGATGGCCAACGGCCTGGAGATCGTGCTGTCGGACCCGTCGGTACGGTCGGTGTTCGTCAACGTATTCGGCGGCATCACGGCCTGTGACGAGGTGGCCAACGGCATCGTGCACGCGCTCGAACTGCTCGCCGAGCGCGGCGAGGAGGTCACCAAGCCGCTCGTCGTCCGGCTCGACGGCAACAACGCCGAAGAGGGCCGGCGCATCCTGGACGGTGCGGGCAACCCGCTGATCATCCGTGTGGACACAATGGACGGTGCGGCTCGCCGGGCCGCGGAACTTGCGGCGGTGTGAGAGATGGCCATCTGGTTGACCAAGGACTCGAAGGTCATCGTGCAGGGGATGACCGGCTCGGAGGGGTCCAAGCACACTCGGCGCATGCTGCGCGCGGGTACGAACGTGGTCGGCGGCGTCAACCCGCGCAAGGCCGGCCAGCAGGTGGACTTCGACGGCGTCTCGGTACCGGTCTTCGGCGCGGTCGCGGAGGCGATGTCCGCCACCGACGCGGACGTCACGGTCATCTTCGTCCCGCCGCAGTTCACCAGGGACGCGGTCGGCGAGGCGATCGACGCGGGCATCGGCCTCGCGGTGGTCATCACCGAGGGCATCCCGGTGCACGACACCGCCGCGTTCTGGGCGCACGCCGTGGCCACCGGCAACCGGACCCGCATCATCGGGCCGAACTGCCCGGGCATCGCCTCGCCGGGCGCGGCCAACGCGGGCATCATCCCGGCCGACATCACCGGCCCGGGCCGGATCGGGCTGGTGAGCAAGTCCGGAACGCTGACGTACCAGATGATGTACGAGCTGAGTGACATCGGCTTCTCGACGTGCGTGGGCATCGGCGGTGACCCGGTCATCGGTACCACACACATCGACGCGCTGGCGGCCTTCGAGGCCGACCCGGAGACCGACGCTATCGTGATGATCGGCGAGATCGGCGGCGACGCCGAGGAGCGCGCGGCGGAGTTCCTCGAGGCGAACGTGCGCAAGCCGGTGGTCGCCTACATCGCCGGCTTCACCGCGCCGCCGGGCAAGACGATGGGGCACGCGGGCGCGATCATCTCGGGCTCGTCCGGCACCGCGGAGGCCAAGAAGGTCGCGCTGGAGGCGGCGGGGGTACGGGTCGGCAAGACCCCGTCCGAGACCGCCCGCCTGATGCGCGGTCTGATGACGCACCAGCCTCCAGGCTCTTCGTGATCGTGGGCTCTGCCGGCGCGTCGGTCCGCAGAGCCCATCATCACGCGGCCCCGGAGGGATCGTGGAAAAGTAGTGCCGATGGCTGCCACCCCAGACGAACCGAGCGACCCGCGCGGCGTGCAACGCGACCCGGTTCGCATCAGCGTGCCGGATCGCGCCGCGCACCGGGAGACGGCGCGGCTGCCGCGGCAGCGGGCCGCGGCCGGGCCCGGTCGGGCACGCCGGGCCCCGCTGCCGCTCGCCGCGCTCGTCACCACCGTCTGGGCCGCCCTGCTCTCCGCCGCTCCGGTCGTGGTGGTGGTCGCGCTCGCCCAGGTCGTCGAGGCGCCGCGCGGGTCGCTGGAGGTCGCCGTCCGGCACGGCCTCGCCGGCTGGCTGCTCGCCCACGGGGTGCGGCTGGACACCGGCCTCGGACCGGTCGGGCTGGCCCCGCTCGCGGTCACGGTGCTCGCCGCCTGGCGGGTCGCGCGAGCCGGCGTGCACACCGCCCGGGTCCTGGGTGGTCGCCGGACCAGGTCCGTGCGGGTCGCGCTCGCCGCCGGGGTCTCCGTCGCCATCGTGTACGGGCTCCTCGGCGCCCTTGCCGCCGGCGTCGCGCACGGGCCGGGGCTCGCGATCGCGCCGCTGCGGGCCGGCGTGATCCTCGGCGGCTTCGGTCTCGTGGCCGCGCTCGTCGGTGCACTGTGGACGACCGGTGCACTGTGGACACTGCTGCGGCGGCTCCCGCCCACGGTCCGGGACGGGCTGCGGACCGGTCTTGTGGCCGCACTGTTCGTGCTGGCCGCGGGCGCCGCCATCGCCGGGCTGGCGGTGGCCCTGGCCGGTGGGGACGCGAGCGACACGCTGGGCTCGTACCGGACCGGGGTCGCCGGGCAGGCCGGCATCACGCTGCTCTGCCTCGCGTACGCGCCGAATCTCGCCGTGTGGGGCGCCAGCTACCTGGTGGGTCCGGGCTTCGCGGTGGGTACCGGCACAGCGGTGCGGATCAACGAGGTCAGCTCCGGCGCGCTGCCCGCGCTCCCGGTCTTCGCCGCCCTGCCGTCCGCGCCGATCGGCACGGGTGGCCTCCTCCTGGTCGGCGCAACGTTCGCCGCTGGGCTGCTCGCGGGCTGGCTGCTGGTCCGGCGGCGGTCGCGGGAGCGGCCGGCCCACGTCGGATGGCGGGGCCTCCTCCTCGGTGCCGCGCTGGCCGCGCCGACGACGGCCGCGGTGCTGGGTATCGCGGCATGGGCCGCCGGCGGGACGGTCGGCGCTGGGCGCCTGTCCGTGGTGGGACCGGTGCCGTGGCAGGTGGCCGCGTTCGGCGGCGGGATCGTCGGGCTCGGCACGCTGGTCGGGGTCGTAGCGACGCAAGCGATCACCGGCCGCCGTTGACGCATACGGAAACGGGGCGCGACCCGGCGTCCGGGACGCACCCCGCTCACGATGTCGGATCAGGTGCCGGGCGTCCGGACCAGCGTGCCGAAGTCGAAGATCAAACCGGCGATGAACCAGAGGATCCCGATGACGAGGCCGACGGCCCCGGTGATGAGGCCGATGTTCGCCTGGTTACCGTTGGTCGCCAGGCCCTGAGCGGCCTTCTGCTTCCCCATGACACCCAGCACCACGCCGGCGATGCCGAACGGCAGCGTCAGCAGAGCGCAGCAGATGGCGATCGGAATCGATGCGATACCGAAAATCATGGCGAGCAGACCCAGCGTGTTGCTCGGTTGCTGCGGCGCACCGCCAGGCGGCGGCGGTGGGGCAGGGGGTACCAAGTTTCCTCCCAGGTATCAAAGTCACCGAACGCGCTGATGTTGTCGGGTGGAAACTCCCTCGTCAAGACCCGAAGCCCGACGCACCGATCGCGAAGCTTCCGATCGTCGCCAGGAGGCTGACCAAAAGTCCGACACCGCCACAGATCGTCCCGGCGACCGCCATGCCGCGGTTCGTGGCCTGACCTTCGGTCACCTTGCGGACACCGAGCAGGCCCAGCACGATGCCGGCGAGACCGGCCGGTACCGAGAACAGCCCGCAGCACAGGCCCAGCGGGATCGACAGGATGCCGAATATCAGCGCGAGGATCCCGAGCGTGTTGTTCTGTGTGGACGGTGGCGAGCCGTAGCCGACGCCGGGTGGGACCGTGTATCCGGACCCGTACGGCTGCGGGCTGTAGGGCTGGCCCGACGTGGGTTGGCCGTACGGCTGCTGCCCGTACGGGTCGTAGGTGGGCGGTGGTGGGGCGTACGGGTTCGGGTACGGCTGCTGCGCATAGGGGTCCGCGGGCGGGGGCGGTGACTGGTGCGGCGGTCCGAACGGGTCGGGATAGGGCGGCACCTGGCCGTAGCCGTACGACGGCTGGCCCGGCTGCTGCGGCTGGCCGTACGGGTCCTGGCCCGAAGGCGGGTAACCGGGCTGCATCGACTGGCTCCTTCGCGCGGTTCTCGACGAGGGGTGGGCGCGGGACCAGTGTGAACCTACCGGGCAAGGTGGGCGGTGTACATCATCAATCGACGGGCGGAGCCGCAACGGGCCAGCGCCAGCGCGAGGCGCCGGTCGCCCGGCCGGCGAGACCCGCCACCGCACGGCGGCCGGCGAGACCCGCCACCGCACGGCGGCCGGCGAGTTGAAGCACCAGCGCCCCGAGCCGACGATGCCGGAGGGACCCAGCGGCATGCCAAAATATCAGCTTTTGTCTGGTATTCACCATGATTTGCGGGCACCCGCCGCCGTGTTGCCGGACGGTCGCCGGGCACCGCCCGTTATGGTGCTCGGGTGACCGCGCGCCTCGTCGTCCTCGTCTCGGGCTCCGGCACGAACCTGCAGGCGCTGCTCGACGCGTGTGCCGACCCCGCTTACGGCGCCGCGGTCGTGGCGGTCGGCGCGGACCGCGACAAGATCGAGGGCCTGGAGCGTGCCAGCCGGCACGGGATCCCCGCGTTCGTGGTGAAGCTCGCCGACTACGGGACCCGGCCGGAGTGGGATCGCGCGCTCACCGGGGCGACCGCCGCGTACCAACCGGATCTGGTCATCTCGGCCGGGTTCCTCAAGCTGGTGGGCGCCGACTTCCTGGCCCGGTTCGGGGACCGTTACGTCAACACGCACAACGCGCTGCTGCCGTCGTTCCCGGGCATCCACGGCCCGCGGGACGCCCTCGCGTACGGTGTCAAGGTCGCCGGGGCCACACTGTTCTTTGTGGACGCCGGCGTGGACACCGGGCCGATCATCGCGCAGGTGGCGGTTCCGGTCCACGACGACGACACCGAGGAGACGCTCACCGGGCGGATCAAGGAGGCGGAGCGGGTGCAGCTCGTCGAGTACGTCGGCCGGCTGGTGCGCGACGGCTGGACGATCACCGGCAGGAGGGTGACGATCCCATGAGCCTGAGATACGAACGGCGCCCCATCCGGCGGGCTCTCATCAGCGTGTACGACAAGACCGGACTGGTCGAGCTGGCCCGGGCGTTGCACGCGGCGGGCGTCGAGATCGTGTCCACCGGGTCGACAGCGGCGGCCATCGAGGCGGCCGGCGCGCCGGTGACCCGGGTCGAGGACCTCACCGGGTTCCCCGAGGCCCTGGACGGGCGGGTCAAGACGCTGCACCCGAAGGTGCACGCGGGCCTGCTCGCGGACGTACGCCAACAGTCCCATGTGGACCAGCTGAAGCGGCTCGGGATCGCCCCGTTCGACCTGCTCGTCTCCAACCTGTACCCGTTCCGCGAGACGGTCCGCGCCGGGGCCGACATCGAGACGTGCGTCGAGGACATCGACATCGGCGGTCCGACGATGGTCCGCGCCGCGGCGAAGAACCACGCGAACGTGGCGGTGGTGACGTCGGCGTACACGTACCCGGCCGTGATCGAGGCGGTGGCCGAGGGCGGGTTCGACCTCGCCGAGCGCCGGGCCCTCGCGGCCAAGGCGTTCGCCGACATCGCCGAGTACGACATGGCGATCGCGAACTGGTGCGCCGTGCAGCTGGCGCCGCCGCCGGAGGAGACCGCGCCCGGCGCGCTGTGCTGGCCCGACTTCGCCGGGCTCGCGGCCCGCCGGTCCGCGGTCCTCCGGTACGGCGAGAACCCCCACCAGGCCGCGGCCCTCTACACGGACCAGGAGGCCGCGCCGGGGCTGGCACAGGCGAAGCAGTTGCAGGGCAAGGAGATGTCGTACAACAACTACGTCGACGCGGACGCCGCCTGGCGTGCCGCGAACGACTTCGCCGAGCCCTGCGTCGCCATCATCAAGCACGCCAACCCGTGCGGGATCGCGGTCGGCGCGGACGTGGCCGACGCACACCGCAAGGCACACGCCTGCGACCCGACCTCGGCCTTCGGCGGCGTGATCGCGGTGAACCGACCGGTCACAGTGGACCTCGCCAAACAGGTGGCGGAGATCTTCACCGAGGTCGTCGTGGCACCGTCCTATGCGGACGGCGTGCTGGAGATCCTCGCGCAGAAAAGGAACCTCCGGATCCTGGCCGCGCCGGAGTGGACCCCGGCACCGGCGGAGTTCCGCCGGGTCTCCGGTGGCCTGCTGGTTCAGATCCCGGACCGGCTGGACGCGGCGGGCGACGACCCGGCCGCGTGGCGGCTCGTGGCCGGTGCGACCGCCGACCCGGCGACGCTGGCCGACCTCGCCTTCGCGTGGCGGGCGGTCCGTTCGGTCAAGTCGAACGCCATCCTGCTCGCCGCCCGCGGCGCTACGGTCGGCGTGGGCATGGGCCAGGTGAACCGGGTGGATGCGGCGCGGCTGGCCGTGGCCCGGGCCGGCGCCGAACGGGCAGCCGGCGCGGTGGCCGCGTCCGACGCGTTCTTCCCGTTCCCCGACGGGCTGCAGGTGTTGATCGAGGCAGGGGTCCGCGCGGTCGTCCAGCCCGGCGGCTCCGTCCGCGACGAGGAGGTCATCGCGGCGGCCGTGGCCGGCGGAGTCACCATGTACCTGACCGGCAACCGGCACTTCCTCCACTGAGCCGCGATGGACGAGGACTGGGCGCTCGCCGAGCTGTCCAAACTGGAGCTGGAGGAGGCCGAGCTGGTCGAGGTCGACGCGACCGAGGCCACGCTCACCGGCTGCCGGTTCACCAACTGCGAGTTCTCCCGGGTCAGGTTCAACGCCGCGACGCTGACCCGGTGCGCCTTCCTGCAGTGCACGTTCCGGCGCTGCGTCTTCTTCGACGCCCGGTTCGACGACTGCAAGCTCACCGGTACCCAGTTCATGGAGTGTGAGCTGCGCCCGATGCACGTCAGCGGCGGCGACTGGGCGTACGTCCTGATGCGCGGCGAAAACCTGACCGGGCTGAAGCTGCGCGGGCTGCGGCTGCGCGAGGCGGACTTCACCGAGGCCAACTTGAGCCGGGTCGACCTGAAGGGCGCCGACCTCGGCCACGCCCGGCTGCACAACACCACGTTGCGCGGCGCGGACCTGCGCGGGGCCAACCTCGAGGGGGTGCAGCTGCGCGGGGTCGACCTCACCGAGGTACGCATCGACCTGGCCCAGGCGGCCCTGTTCGCCGCCGCGCACGGCGCCCGGGTGGAACCCTGAGCGGATGGCGAAGCCGCGCGCGTAGTAGGGCAGGGGCTGGACGGGACGCTGGACCGCTCGCCGCGACCAGCTCGGGTACGCCCGCAGCTTCAGCCTCGACTCGCCGGAGTCGCGCGCGCCGCGGGTGGCGGCCCTGCGTGCGGCCGCCACCCGCTGACGGGGTCAGAGGTTCAGTCCCCAGCTGTCCAGGAAGCCGATGTTGCCGTTGCGGCGGTCGCGTACCCGCAGGTTCCAGGTGCCGTTGGCCGCCTCGGAAGAGAGGTTGACGGTGTACGTGACGTGGATGTCGTCACCGGTGTCGTTGCTGCGCGGCTTGAGCAGGTAGGTGGAGCCGTCCGGCGCGACCAGCCGGATGACGACGTCGCCGCGGTTCGGGTGGATGACGTCGACGCGCACGGTCGAGGTCGCCGACGCGTTGCGGTTGCAGCCGGAGATGGTGATCGGGCTGTTGACCGCGGGACCGTTGTCCGGCATGGAGAAGTTGGTGTCGTTCGTGCCGGAGCAGGTCGGTGGCGGCGTCCCCCCGCCGCCGACGAACAGCAGCAGGTTGGGCGAGCCGGTGCCCGGGTTCGTGACCACGCCCGGGGTCGCGGCGCCCACCATGGTGTCGCGGACCTGCTGCGGCGTAGCGGCCGGGTTCGCCGACAGGATCAGCGCGGCCGCGCCGGCCGCGTGCGGCGTCGCCATCGACGTTCCACTGAGGACGGCGGTGGCGGTGTCCGAGCTGAACCAGGCCGAGGTGATGCTCACGCCGGGGGCGAACAGGTCCAGGCACGTGCCGAAGTTCGAGAACGAGGCCCGGTTGTCGTTGATGTCGGTCGCACCGAGCGTGATCGCGGTGGGCACCCGCGCCGGCGAGAAGTTGCACGCGTTCGCGTTCGAGTTGCCGGCCGCGATCGCATAGGTCACGCCGGAGGCGATCGACGCGGCGACCGCGTCGTCGAGCGCCTGCTGGATCCCGCCGCCGAGGCTCATGTTCGCCACGGCCGGCTTGATCGCGTTGGCGGTCACCCAGTCGACACCCGCCACGACCTGGGCGGTGGTGCCGCTGCCGGAGCAGTTGAGCACGCGTACCGCGACGAGCTGGACGGCCTTGGCCACGCCGAATGAGCTGCCGCCGACGGTACCGCCGACGTGCGTACCGTGTCCGTGGCAGTCGTCCGCGGCACCGCCGTCGATCGCGTCGAACCCGCTCGTGGCTCGCCCGCCGAAGTCGTTGTGGGTGAACCGCATCCCGGTGTCGATGATGTACGCGTGCACGTTGGACGCGGTGTTCGGGAACGTGTACGACTGGTCCAGCGGCAGGTTGCGCTGGTCGATCCGGTCCAGTCCCCAGCTCGGCGGGTTGAGCTGGGTGTCGGCGAGCGTCAGCACGTGGTTCTGCTCGACGTAGGCGACGGACGGATCGGCGGCCAACCGCTTCGCGGCCGCCTCGCTCAGCGAGACCTCGAAGCCGCGCAGCGCCGCGGCGTACACGTGGCCGACGCGGCCGCCATGCGCGGCGGCCAGGTTGCGCGCGGTGGCCGGCACGGTCGCACCGCCGTCCCGGAGCACGACGAGGTAGCTTCCCGCGACCGCGGTCGGCCCGCCCGCGTTGCGGATCTCGCCGACGCCGGCGGCGGTCGCGGGTGCCGCCGCGAACGTGGCGGCCGCCATGGTGGCCAGGCCGGCGAGCACTGCCAGGTGGACCCGTTTGTGGCGCAGTGACATGGAACTCCTCCCCTCGATCCGTCGACCGGGGTCACCGGCCGATCGATTAAGGGAAGTTTATGGATCACAGGGCGGTCGCGGAATGGCGCGAAGGGCAGTCCTCAGGCCACCACGTGACGCTGTTCCGCGAAGTGGCACGCCGAAGGGTGGGGGTCGGCCTCCCGCGGTACGAGCGGCGGCTCCTCGACCGCGCACACCTCCTGCGCCTTCCAGCACCGGGTCCGGAATCGGCAGCCGGACGGCGGGTCGGCCGGGGACGGCACGTCCCCCTCGAGCCGGATGATCTCCCGGTGCTCCCGGGCCGTCGGGTCGGGCACCGGTACCGCGGAGAGCAGCGCCTGCGTGTACGGGTGGGTCGGCCGGTTGTAGATCTCGTCGTCGGTGCCGATCTCGACGATCTTCCCGAGGTACATCACCGCGACCCGGTCCGAGATGTGCCGGACCACCGACAGGTCGTGGGCGATGAAGATGTACGACAGGCCCAGCTCGTCCTGCAGCTTCTCCAGCAGGTTGATCACCTGGGCCTGGATCGAGACGTCCAGCGCGGAGACCGGCTCGTCGCAGACGATCACCTCGGGTCGCAGGGCCAGCGCGCGGGCGATGCCGATGCGCTGGCGCTGCCCGCCGGAGAACTGGTGCGGGTACCGGTTGAGGTGCTCCGGGTTGAGGCCGACGAGCTCCAGGAGTTCCTGGACCCGCCGGCGCCGGTCGCCGCGCGGTGCGACCTCGGTGTGGATCTCGTACGGCTCGCCGATGATGTCGCCGACGGTCATCCGTGGGTTCAGCGAGGTGTACGGATCCTGCATCACCATCTGGATGTTGCGGCGCAGCCGGCGCAGCTCCCCGCCGGATATGGCGAACATGTCCTTCCCCTGGAAGTACGCCTTACCGCTGGTCGGCGTCTCCAGGTGCATCAGCATCTTGGCCAATGTGGACTTGCCGCACCCCGACTCGCCGACGACACCGAGCGTCTCTCCCTTGTAGAGACTGAAACTCACACCGTCGACGGCCTTCACCGCGCCGATCCTCTTCTTGAAGATGATGCCCTGGGTGATGGGGAAGTGCTTGACCAGCCCGTCGACCCGGACCATCTCCTCAGTCGCCACCGCTGTCACGGCGGACCTCCTCGGCGAAGTGACACGCGCTGGTCCGGCCGGCCCCGAGGTCGTACGACGGCGGTACCTGCTCGACACAGACCGGTTCGGCGTACGGGCACCGCGGGTGGAACGGGCACCCGGGCGGGATGCGCATCAGGTTGGGCGGCAGGCCTCTGATGGTGGAGAGCTCCTGGCCCTTGGTGTCCAGCCGCGGGATCGACTCGAGCAGGCCCTTCGTGTACGGGTGGGCCGGCGCGGCGTACAGCGAGTGCACGTCGGCGTGCTCGACGATCCGGCCGGCGTACATGACCGCGATCCGGTCCGCCACGTCGGCGACCACGCCGAGGTCGTGGGTGATCAGGATCATCGCCATGTTCAGCTCGCGGCGCAGGTCGCCCAGCAGGTCCATGATCTGCGCCTGGACGGTCACGTCGAGCGCGGTGGTCGGCTCGTCGGCGATGAGGATCTTCGGATCCATGGCGAGCGCCGTCGCGATCATCACGCGCTGCCGCATGCCGCCGGAGAACTGGTGCGGGTAGTCCTTCACCCGCTCCCTGGCCGCCGGGATCTTCACGAGCTCCATCAGCTCGACGGCCCGGTTCCGGGCCTCCTCTTTGGAGAGTCCCTCCCGGCGGCGCAGCGTCTCGGAGATCTGCCAGCCGACCGGGAAGACCGGGTTGAGTGCCGACAGCGCGTCCTGGAAGATCATCCCGATCTCCTGGCCGCGGACGTGGCGGCGCTTCTCCTCGGGCAGCGCGAGCAGGTTCTCGCCCTGGTAGCGGATCTCCCCGGACGGGATCATCGCCGGTGGCATGTCCAGGATGCCCATGACGGCCTGGGCGGTCACCGACTTGCCGGAGCCGGACTCGCCGAGGACGGCGAGTGCCTCGCCCGCGTCCAGGTGGAACGAGACCCCATTGATCACATGGGCCACACCCTCGCGGGTGCGGAACTCGACGTACAGGTCCCGGACGTCCAGCAGGTGCCCGGGAGTCTCGTCGATCGGCCTCATCGCAACCTCGGGTCGAATGCCTCGCGCACGGCGTCGCCGAGCATGATGAAGGCCAGTACGGTCAGCGCCAGGAACGCCGCCGGGAACAGCAGGGCCCACGGCGCGTCCTGGAACCTGGCCTGCGCGTCGGAGATGTCGATGCCCCACGAGATCGTGGGCGGCTTGAGTCCCGCGCCGAGGAACGACAGGGTCGCCTCGGTGGCGATGAACGCGCCCAGCGCGATCGTCAGCACCACGATCATCGGGGCGAGCGCGTTGGGCAGGATGTGGCGCAGCAGGATGCGGCTGTTGCCGGCACCCAGCATCCGGGCCGCCTGCACGTAGTCCTGCTGTTTCGCCGCGATGACCGACGAGCGGATCACCCGGGCCGCCGTGGTCCAGCCCAGCACGCCCAGCACCAGGACGACCGGCCAGATGCCGAGGTCGGTCTCCGCGGCCACCGAGCGGCCGAAGACGATCGCGGCGAGCAGCAGCGGGATGCCGAGCACGATGTCCAGCACCCGGGACAGCACCGCGTCCAGCTTGCCGCCGAAGTAACCGCCGGACATCCCGATGAGGACGGCGATCAGCCCGGCCAGCAGGGTCGAGCAGATGCCGACCGCGATCGACGCGCGGGCGCCGTAGATGGTCCGCGAGTACACGTCGCAGCCCTGGAGGTTCGTGCCGAACCAGTGGGCGGCGCTCGGTGGTTCGAGCGACTGGGACAGGTCGCAGGCGCGCGGGTTGATCGAGCTGAACAGCCGCGGTACGACCGCCATCGTGACCAGCAGGACCACCAGGAACCCGGCGATCCAGAAGATCGGGCTGCGGCGCAGGTCCCGCCAGGCGTCGCCGGCCAGGCTGCGCGCGCGGGCCGGGACGACCTCGGCGGCCTGACCGGGTTCGATGAAGGACCCGTTGTCGGCGCCGGGTCCGGAGCCGGGGTGCCCTTCCGCGGTAACCATCGCTTCCAGCTCACTCATGCCGCGCCTTGCTGCGCCCGGCCCGCGCATCCGCGAAGAGACCGGGTCGCCGGCGTTCGCTTCGCTCACTCATAACGGATCCTCGGGTCGAGTACGGCGTACAGGATGTCCACGACCAGGTTGCAGATCAGGTAGATGATCACCAGGATGCTGACGATGGCGACCACGGTGGGCCCGTCCTGCAGCAGGATGCCCTGGTAGAGCTGGTAGCCGACGCCTGGGATGTTGAAGATGCGCTCGGTGACCACGGCGCCGCTCATCAGGTTGCCGATCTCGACGCCGAGGAACGTGATGACCGGGATGAGCGAGTTGCGCAGCACGTGCACGCCGACGACCCGGCGCCCGGCCAGCCCCTTGGATCTGGCGGTACGCACGTAGTCCGCCCGCAGGTTCTCCGCGATCGAGGTGCGGGTCAGCCGGATCGCGGTGGCGAGGGACAGCGCGCCGAGCACGATGGCCGGCAGCAGCAGCGCGTAGAACGTACCGGCGCCACCGGTGACCGGGAAGATCTTCCACCTGACGCCGAACAGGTACTGCGCGAAGAAGCCGAGGACGAACACCGGGATGCCGATGACGAGCAGCGTCAGGGCCAGGGTGCCGTTGTCGAAGATGCCACCGCGGCGGATGCCCGCGATGATTCCGGCGGTGATGCCGAAGACGACCACGATCACGATCGAGATGGCGGCCAGCCGGATCGTGTACGGCCAGGCCTGCTGGAGGATCCCCGCGATCGACCGGCCACTGAGCTGGGTGCCCAGATCGCCACGCAGCAGGTTGGCCATGTAGTTGGCGTACTGGACGAAGAACGGGTCGTCGAGGTGGTACTGCTCGGTGAGTTGAGCCCGGACCTGCGGGCTGACCGGCCGCTCCCCGGCCAGCGCCTGGATCGGATCGCTCCGGCCGGCGAACATCAGGGCGTACACGATGAACGTGGTCCCGAAGAAGACCAGGATCATCTGGAGCAGACGCCGCACTACGTATCGGAACATCGTTGGCTCCGGTTCCGGTGCGGGCGCCCGGGGTCCACTTCGGACCCCGGGCGCCCACCGTCAGGCGCTGCCGCTCAGTTGCGCTCGAGCGTCAGCACATCGAGGTCGGCAAACAGGTTGAGGTCGACGGTCTTCATGTTCGGCGAGAAGCCGAAGTTGTTCTGCCGGTACCACATCGGGATGGTCGGCATGTCCTTCGCGAGGATGTCCTCGGCGGCCTGGTACTTCTGGATGGCCTCGGCGGTGTTCGGCGCGGCATCGCCCTGTTGCACCGTCTGGTTGAAGGTCGGGTTGCTGTACTGCGAGTCGTTGCTCGCGGCACCGGTGGCGTACAGCGGCGTCAGGTAGTTCTCGATCGACGGGTAGTCGAACGACCAGGCGCCACGGAGCAGGCCCTGCAGCGTGTGCGCCCGCGCCTGCTGGCGCAGGTCGGCGAACTGCGCGACCGGCGACGGTACGCACTGGACACCCAGGTTCTTGTTGAGCTGGTTGCAGACCGCGTCGACCCACTCCTTGTGGCCGCCGTCGGAGTTGTAGTAGAGCGGGAGCTTGTTGCCCGGCACGCCGCCGGCCTGCGTCCACAGCTCCTTGGCCTTGGTCGGGTCGAAGACGCACGCATCACCGCAGGTGTCGTCCCGCGCGCCCTCGACGACCGGGGAGACCCACGACTTGGCCTCGACGTACCCGCCAGCGAAGATCTTGGTGATGATCTCGTTGCGGTCGATCGCCTTCGAGATCGCCTGGCGGATCTGCGGCTTGTTGTACGCCGGGATGTAGCTCGGCACGGTGATGTAACCGAAGTACGACGACGGGGTCGACCGGAACCGGTCACCCAGGTCGTTCTTCGCCGACGCCAGCCTGGAGGTCGGGATGACCCGCTGGACGTCGAGGTTGCCGGCGAGCAGGTCGTTGTACGCGGTCTCCTGGCTCTGGTAGATCTTGTAGTTGATCTCCTGAACCTTGGGCTTGGTGAGGCTGTAGTCCTGGTACCGCTCGACCGTGATGTTCTGGTTGTGGTTCCAGGTGCCCTTCATCTTGAACGGGCCGTTGCCGATCGGCGCGTTCTCGAAGTCCGGCTTCAGCGTGCCGTCGGCCGCGTACGCCGCGGCGGGCAGGGGCGCGAAGACGTTGTACCCCATGACCTTCACCCACTCGGCGAACGGCTCGCTGAGCGTGACGGTGAACTCGGTGTCGCTGACCTTCTTCAGGCCCGACATGGTCTTCGCCTTCGGCGTGGCGTTGGGCGAGTCGCCGGTCTGCAGGTCGTCATAGCCCTCGATCCGGCTGAAGAAGTCGGTGCCGATCTGGGCGTTGGGGCCGTACGCGGCGTAGTTCCACGTGTTGATGTAGGTGTCGGCGGTCACCTTCTCGCCGTTGTGGAAGGTCATGCCGTCGCGCAGCTTGACCGTCCAGGTCCGGTTGTCGGACGACGTGATCGACTCGGCGGCGGCCTGGTCGAAGACCGGCTTGCCCTCGCCGTCGAAGTTGACCAGCGAAGTCCAGAGGGAGACCACCACCTGGTGGCCCTCGCTCTCGACCGTGTTGCTCGGCACCAGGTGCTCCGGTTCGCCGAGGTTCACGCTGACAGTGCCGCCGTTGGTGGAACCGCCGCCCGTGTCCGAGCCGCCGCCGCAGGCACTCACACCGAGGGCGACGGCAGCCGGGAGGGCGATCCAGGCAGCGAGCCTGCGAACGTTCATTGAGCCTCCTCAGTCCTTCGCGTCACTGCTCGCGCAGCGCCGCCGCCGCGCGGCGATGATCCACGCAGCGCAACGTCCGGTAAAAGTAGGGCGAAGTAGGGCGCCTGGCCGAACCCGAAGATCACGAGGAGCGGCGGACCCGGGGCACAGGGACGTGCGGCCATGCTTCCCCTTCTGACATCGAGCACCGCCTACCGGCCGGCGGCTATTCCCGAATTATGCCTCATATTAGAAAAGATCATACCTAAGGGTACGCAGATCCGGCGGGTCGTCCGTCAGAGGGTCGTACGCCGGATTCGTCCCTGTCTCGTCCCTGGTCGGGCGATCGCCGGCCGCGGTGGTCCACGTCGGTCCCGCCCGGGTGGTCGGGGACGACGGCAAACGCCCGGGTCCGGCCCGGCCCGAGCCTGCCCGGCCCCGCCCGGCCCCGCCCCGGCCCCGCCCCGGCGGCCGGGATGCGGCCGGGATATCGTGCGGTGTCTACCCGCAACCACCCGGGAGTTTCGTTCTCATGGGCAAGAAGGTCACCGTCGTCGGTGCCGGCTTCTACGGTTCGACGACCGCGCAGCGCCTGGCCGAGTACAACATCTTCGACTCGGTGGTGCTGACCGACATCATCGAGGGCAAACCTGAGGGCCTCGCCCTGGACCTCAACCAGTCGCGCCCGATCGAGGGTTACGAGACCAAGGTGGTCGGCAAGACCACCGGCGTCAACGGCGAAGGATACGAGGTCATCGCGGGCTCGGACATCGTCGTCATCACGGCCGGCCTGCCGCGCAAGCCGGGCATGAGCCGGATGGACCTGCTGGAGGTCAACGCCAAGATCGTGCGGGGCGTCTCGGAGAGCGTGGCCACCTACGCGCCCGGCGCGGTGGTCATCGTGGTCTCCAACCCGCTCGACGAGATGACCGCGCTCACCCAGCTGGCCACCGGCTTCCCGAAGAACCGCGTGATGGGCCAGGCGGGCATGCTCGACACGGCCCGGTTCACCCACTTCGTGGCGGAGGCGCTGGCCGTACCGGTCGGCTCGGTGCAGACGCTGACGCTGGGGTCGCACGGCGACACGATGGTGCCCGTGCCGTCCCGCTGCACCGTCAACGGCAAGCCGCTCACCGAGTTGCTGCCGGCCGACACGATCGACGAGCTGGTCACCCGTACCCGCAACGGCGGCGCCGAGGTCGTGGCGCTGCTCAAGACGGGCTCGGCCTACTACGCCCCGTCTGCGGCAGCGGCTCGGATGGCTCGGGCCGTGGCCGAGGACTCCGGTGCCGTCCTGCCGGTCTGCGCCTGGGTCGACGGCGAGTACGCCATCTCCGGCGTCTACCTCGGTGTCGAGGCGGAGATCGGCGCGACCGGCGTCCGCCGGGTGGTCGAGACCCCGTTGACCGACGCCGAGCGCACCGCCCTGCACGAGGCCGCCGAAGCCGTCCGCGCCAAGCAGTCCGACATCGCCACCCTGTAACGCACAAACTGCGGGGAGTTTGTGGTTATGGCCAAGCCCATAACCACAGACTCCCCGCAGTTCGTGCGGGGTTAGAGGTGCAGCCAGGGCTCGCTGAGGTGCGCGGTGGCCAGGGTGCCGCCGGTCTCGGAGAGCCGGCGGAACATCGCGATCCGCGCCTGCGCGGCCTGTTCCTGGTCGGCCTCGATGGCGTACCCGATCGTCGGGACCGCGAGCTGGATGGCGTGGACCAGCAGGTCACCGGTGACCGCCACCGTCTCGTCGCCGGATTCCAGCAGGACGCACTGGTGACCCGGCGTGTGGCCGGGTGTGGCCACAGTAGACAGTCCCGGGCCGAGCACCGTCGTCCCGTCGACGAGGTGCAGCTGGCCGGTCTCCCGCAGCGGGTCGAGCGCCCAGTGCCGCGCCGAGGTCTGCTCGAATGCCGCCGCCTCGGCCCGCTGCAGCACGTACCGGGCGTTCGGGAAGTACGGCCGTTTGACCTCGCCGTCGGCCACCACGGCCCAGCCGATGTGGTCGGTATGCAGGTGGGTCAGTACGACGGCGCTGACCTCGGAGGGCGCGATCCCGGCCGCGGCCAGCTCCTCCGGCAGCCGCCCGGGCACCGGGGCCCAGGCCGCGGCGGGCGCCTCGACCGGACCGATGCCGGTGTCCACCAGTACGGTCTCACCCCTGTCCAGGCGGATCGCGAAGCACCGGAACCGCAGCAGCCACTGGCCGTCCTCGGTGCGCGCGGACGGGTCGAGCGCGTCCGCGCGGGCCCAGTCCTCCGGCGTGGCCGAGGGGAACGCCTCGTCGCGGGTCTTGAAGAACGTCCCGCTGCCGTCGTCGAGCGCGGTCACGGTGGCGGAACCGACGGTCCGGGGCTGGGGCATGCGTGCATCCTCGCACCCTGGAGCTGAGGCCGGCGGCCGGTGGCAGTACGCTCGTACTGCTACGAGATATCCGAGAGGAGCGCCCGGGCCCATGGCGAAGATCAAGGTGGCCAACCCCGTCGTCGAACTCGACGGCGACGAGATGACCAGGATCATCTGGAAGCAGATCCGTGACCAGCTGATCCTGCCCTACCTGGACGTCGAGCTGGAGTACTACGACCTGTCGATCCAGCACCGCGACGAGACCGACGACCAGGTCACCGTCGACGCGGCGAACGCCATCAAGCGGCACGGCGTCGGTGTCAAGTGCGCCACCATCACGCCGGACGAGGCGCGGGTCGTCGAGTTCGGCCTCAAGAGGATGTGGCGGTCGCCCAACGGCACGATCCGGAACATCCTCGGCGGCGTGGTCTTCCGCGAGCCGATCATCATGTCGAACGTGCCCCGGCTCGTCCCCGGCTGGACCAAGCCGATCGTCATCGGCCGTCACGCCCACGGCGACCAGTACAAGGCGACCGACTTCGTGGTACCCGGACCGGGCCGGGTGACGATCTCGTACACGCCCGCCGACGGCGGCGCGCCCATGGAGTTCGAGGTGGCCGACTTCCCCGGCGGCGGGGTGGCCCTGGGCATGTACAACTTCGACGACTCGATCCGGGACTTCGCCCGGGCCTCGTTCCGCTACGGCCTGGACCGCCACTACCCGGTCTACCTGTCGACCAAGAACACCATCCTGAAGGCGTACGACGGGCGATTCAAGGACCTGTTCGCCGAGGTCTTCGAGACCGAGTTCGCGGCCGAATTCGCCGCGGCCGGCCTCACCTACGAGCACCGGCTCATCGACGACATGGTGGCCCAGGCGCTCAAGTGGGAGGGCGGCTTCGTGTGGGCCTGCAAGAACTACGACGGCGACGTGCAGTCGGACGTGGTCGCCCAGGGCTTCGGCTCGCTCGGGCTGATGACCAGCGTGCTGATGACGCCGGACGGGCGGACCGTCGAGGCCGAGGCGGCCCACGGCACCGTGACCCGGCACTACCGGCAGTGGCAGAAGGGCGAGAAGACCTCGACCAACCCGATCGCGTCGATCTTCGCGTGGACCCGGGGCCTCGCGCACCGCGGCAAGCTCGACAACACCCCCGGGGTGACCGCGTTCGCCGATGCGCTGGAGACGGTCTGCGTCGAGACCGTCGAGAGCGGGCAGATGACCAAGGACCTGGCGCTGCTGGTCGGCGGCGACGCCCACTGGCTGACCACCGACGAGTTCATGAACGCGCTCGCGGACAACCTGTCCCGGCGGGTGACGTGAGCCACGCCGTCACCTGAGCGGCGTTCAGGTCGTTGGACTGGACGTGAGGGTGGTGCCAGCCGCCTCACATGTTGGCTAACTGCCTGCCGTCCCTTCCCAGTTGGGGGGCCCGGATCGTCCGGGCCCCCTGTTCTGTGCGGACGGCCTACCGGTTGGTGATCTCCCACGTGGCGCCGTCGGGAGTGTCCCGGACCTCGACACCGGCCGTGGCGAGCTGGTCCCGGACCCGGTCGGACGTGGCGAAGTCCTTGCTGTCCCGGGCCCGCCGGCGCAGGTCGAGCGCGACCTCGACGTACGGCCCGATGACCGACCGGGGATCCCGGGCGCCCATGGTGGCCAGCTCGCCGAGCCGGACCACCATCGCCCGCAGCGTGGCCCGGGCGTGGTCGCCCTCGTCCGAGGTGAGCGTGTCCGCCGCCCAGTCGAGCAGGGCCTGCTCGAGCTCCAGGATCGAGGAGACGCAGCCGTCCACGTCCCGCCGGGCGAGGGCGTCGTCGAACTGGGCCCGCAGCCGGTCCGCGGCGGCGCGCAGCGAGTCTTCGACGGCCGACGCCCGCTCCGGCGGCTCCACAGTGGAGGCTGCTGGTGCCGGGGCCGGGCCGGCGACCGCGGACCCGGGCGCCTCGGCCAGCTCGGCGAGCCCGAGCACGGTACCGGTCGGGTGCACGACGCTGCGGCCGCGCCGCCGGATCGTCATCGTCCCGTTGCCCACCACCGAGACCGACCCCGCGTCCAGGTCGACCAGGACCGCGGTGTGCTCGTCGACCCCGAGCACGAACGCGTCGTCCGGCAGCGACTGCTCCATGGCCGAGAGCCGCTGCTCGCCGAGGTAGCAGAAGCGCGTGTCGTGGTGCCCGCCCTCGGCGTTGTCGTAGTGCGGGATCACCACCGCGGGCAGCCCGGTCGCCTGGGACACCAGGTCCAGCCCCGGCACCCAGTGCGGGTCGATGCCCGCCTTGTAGATCTCGTACACCGGAACCGTGTGCGACCCGAGGGTGAGCGCGGCGGCGCTGGCGAAGACCAGCACGCCGCCGTGGGCGAGCTTGTCGGCGAGCAGGCCGGGGACCGGGCTGTCGTTCCACTGCCGGATGGCGTACGTCGGGCTGCCCGGCCCGGCGAACACCCACTCCGCCTCCTTGAGCGTGGCGAGGGCCCGCTCGCGGTCCAGCCCGGCCGGCGGTGCGACCCGCCACGACACCACCTCGACCTGGCGGCCGACGCTGGCCGCGAAGTAGGACACCGCCCGGGTGGAGATGTCCGCCGCGTTGGACTGGAACCCGTACGGCGTATCGAGGATCACCGCAGGCCCGTCCCCGACCCGGGAGAAGACGGTCCGATGGGGCTTGACCATGGTCGGCGCGGTCTCGCCCGAACCCATGATCACCAATAGTCGGGTCATGTCAGCCTGCTCTCGAAGTCCAGCAGGTCGGCGGCGAGCTCGTCCGGGTGCTGGGCGTGCAGATCGTGATCGGCTCCCTCGTACTCCTTGACGGTGGCCTGTGCGAGGGCGGCGGCTGAGGACCGCACGGTGGTCCGGCGCTGCTCGACCCTCTCCCCGTCGGCGGGGATCGCCGAGATCAGCAGCACCGGCGCTTTGACCTGCCGGAGCAAGGGCGCGGAGGGGGCGTCCCACATGCTGCGCACGATCAACATGTGCCGGTCGACCGGGAGCCGCCGTTCGAGCGTGCCGTCCGGGCGGACCCGTAGGTTGGCCATCGTGGCATCGATCGCGGCCGGTGCCCAGTCCGGGTGCTGCCGGCGCAGGAACTCGCGCAGCTCGGCGGCTGGCCGACCGTCCACATCGGGTGGACGCAGCGCCTGCGCGCACTCCTGCCAGGAAGGGAACGAGGCGGACAGGTCGTACCACCCGCCGTCGACGAGGACCAGGCCGGCGGCCAGATCGGGGCGCCGGACGGCGAGGTGGACCACGACTCCGCCGCCCCACGACTGCCCGACGACCACGACCTCGGACAGCCCGAGATGGTCGGCAACCGCGGCCACGTCCTCGGCGGCGGTCTGCGTGTCGTAGCCCTCGGACGGCGCGTCGGACTCGCCGTGGGAGCGCAGGTCCACGGCGTAGGACGGGTGGCCGGCCGCGGCGAGCCGGTCGGCGACCTGGTCCCAGAGCAGGGCGTTCGAGGCGAGCCCGTGGACCAGCAGGAACGCCCGGCCGGCGCCGCCCGCGGCGTGCCTGCGGACGCGGAGGTGCACCCCGGCGGCGACCGGCACGCGGAGATCGTCAACGGTCACGCCGGCCCCCGGCGACGGGGGGCCCGGCCTGGCCCGGCCCCCGGCGACAGCGGAGGCCGGCATGACCAGGAATGAGCCAGCAGGGCCATGACCCGACTCTAACCAAGGGGTCTGACACCCGGCCGCCCTTGTGGATGACCATCGATGTGAGCTACAAACGGTATTCAACATGTTCGATCATTTCCGGGCGAGATCGAACACCTGCGGCGTTGGGAGCCCCGGATGCGAAGAACTCTCCCGTCCCTCCTCGTACTACTGACCGCGGCAGCGGCAACGCTCGCGGCCACCGCGCCGCCCGCCCGCGCGGCCACCCCCGTCGTCCCGCTGACCGCGCCCGTGATGGGCTGGAACAGCTGGAACAGGTTCGGCTGCAACATCGACGAGAACCTGATCCGGGCCACCGCCGACGCGATCGTCGCGAACAACCTCGACGACGTCGGCTACCGCTACGTGAACATCGACGACTGCTGGATGGCGTCGGCCCGGGACGCGCAGGGCCGGCTGCAGGCGCATCCCACCCGGTTCCCGTCCGGCATCCGGGCCACCGCCGACTACGTCCACGCCCGCGGCCTCAAGTTGGGCATCTACTCCTCCGCCGGTACGCACACCTGCCAGGGGCTGCCGGCCAGCCTCGACCACGAGGTGATCGACGCGCAGACGTTCGCGTCCTGGCAGATCGACCTGCTCAAGTACGACAACTGCAACAACCAGGGCCGGCCCGCGGCACAGCGGTACAAGGCGATGGGCGACGCGCTCAAGGCCACCGGTCGCGCGATCGTGTACAGCGTGTGTAACTGGGGCCAGGAGACCCCGTGGATCTTCGGGCCGAACGTCGGCGGCAGCTACTGGCGGACCACCGGCGACATCTCCGACAACTGGAACAGCGTGCTCAGCCTGCTCGACCAGCAGAACGGACTGGAGCCGTTCGCCCGCCGGGGCGGGTTCAACGACCCGGACATGCTGGAGGTCGGCAACGGTGGCATGACCGCGACCGAGTACACCGCGCACTTCAGCCTCTGGGCGTTGCTCAACTCGCCGCTGCTGCTCGGCAACGACCTGCGCTCGATGTCGAGCGCCACGCTGAACATCATCCGCAACACCGAGGTGATCGCGGTCAACCAGGACTGGGGCGGATCGCAGGGCCGCAAGGTGCGCGACTTCGGCAACACCGAGGTCTGGGCCAAGCCGATGTCCGACGGGTCGGCCGCGGTCGTGCTGTTCAACCGCGGTACCACCGCGGCAACCGTGACCACGTCGGCGGCCGAGGTCGGGCTCGGCGGCTCGTCGTCGTACTCGCTGCGCAACCTGTGGACCGCCGCAACCTCGACGACGGCCGGGAGCATCTCGGCGAGCGTCGCCGGGCACGGCGTGGTGATGTACCGGGTGACCCGGGCCGGCACGCTCGCCGCCGCGCCCGCCGCGGGTACGCTCCAGGTCGGCTCGATGAGCTGGCTCACCTCCGCCAACGGCTGGGGACCGGCCGAGCGCAACCGGTCCAACGGCGAGCAGGCGGCCGGCGACGGTCGCACGTTGACCATCAACGGTACGACCTACACCAGCGGTGTCGGCGTGCACGCGGACTCGGCCGTCCACCTCTACCTGGGCCGGGCCTGCCCGCTGTTCACCGCCCAGGTCGGGGTGGACGACGAGGTGACCGACGCCGCGGCCTCGGTGCGCTTCCAGGTGTACGGGGATGGGCGGCTGCTCGCGTACAGCCCGGTGAAGACGGCGAGCCAGGGACCGTCCACGATGGCCGTGGCCACCGGCGGGTACTCCACACTGGAACTCCGGGTCACCGACGGGCGAAGCAACAGCATCAACTACGACCACGCCGACTGGGGTGCGGCCACCCTCACGTGTACGGCCGCCGGCACCGGCTCGTCCGTCTCGGACCGGACCTGGTCCTCGGCGGTGAACGGGTTCGGTCCCGCCGAGCGCGACCAGTCCAACGGCGAGCAGCCGGCCGGCGACGGGGTGGTGCCGACGGTCGGCGGGATCAGCTACGTGAAGGCCGTCGGGGCGCACGCGGCCGGCGACATCGCGGTACCGCTCGGCGGCGCGTGCGAGCGCTTCACCGCGGTCCTCGGGGTGGACGGCGAGACCGGCGGCGCGGGCAGCGTGGCGTTCGCGGTCGTCGCGGACGGGGTCACGCTGTTCACCAGCCCGACGCTCACCACCGGGGTGGCCACGGTGAACGTCGACGTCACCGGCCGCACGACGCTGCGGCTGGTCGTCACCGACGGCGGTAACGGCATCACCAGCGACCACGCCACCTGGGCCGACGCCCGCCTGCTCTGCTGACCGCACCCGCACAAACTGCGGGGAGTTTGTGGCTATGGGTCCACCCATAGCCACAAACTCCCCGCAGTTTGTGCGGTCAGGAGGCCGCGCGGAGCAGGCGGGCGGCGTCCTCGGGCGCGATGTCGTTGACGAAGACGCCCATCGCCGACTCCGACCCGGCCAGGTACTTCAGCTTTCCGGCCGCCCGCCGGATCGAGAAGAGCTGCAGGTGCAGGTACCCGTGCTCCCTCCCGTACCGGACCGGGGACTGGTGCCACGCGGAGACGTACGGCATCGGTACCCCGAAGAGCCGGTCGAAGCGGCCCAGCACGTCGAGGTAGACCGGGGCGAACGCGTCCCGCTCGACCGCTGACAGCCCGGACAGGTCGGCCACCTGCCGGTGCGGCGCCACGTGGACCTCGAACGGCCACCGCGCCGCGGCCGGTACGTAGGCGGTCCAGTACCCGTTGGCCGCCACCACCCGGACCTCGGCCTCCCGCTCCGCGGCGAGTACGTCCGCATAGAGGTTCCGCCCGTCCGTTGCCGCCGCGTGCCGCCGGGCCGCCGTGATGAACGCCCGGGTCCGCGGGGTCACGAAGGGGTACGCGTAGATCTGCCCGTGCGGGTGGTGCAGCGTCACACCGATCTCCACGCCCCGGTTCTCGAAGCAGAACACCTGCTCCACGGTGGAGTCCGCGGACAGTTCGGCGGTCCGGTCGGCGAGCGCGTCGAGCACGGTACGCACCCGGCTCGGCGGCAGGGTCGCGAACGACGCGTCGTGGTCGGCGGTGAAACAGACCATCTCGCACCGCCCGATCCCCGGTCGTACCGGCGTGTGCGGGGTCAGCGGCGGCTCGCGCTGGGCCGGGACCCGGTCGCTGAACGACGGGAACCGGTTCTCGAAGACCACGACGTCGTAGTCGTACGCGGGGATCTCGGTCGAGCGGTCCGGAGTGGACGGACACAGGGGACACTCGTCCTCCGGCGGCAGGTGCGTACGTGCCTGCCGGTGCGCGGCGACCGCGACCCACTCGTCCACCAGCGGGTCGTAGCGCAGCTGCGAGGCCGGCGGCGGGGGCGGCAGCGACCGGCGGTCGACGGTGCACCGGACCGCGTCGTCCCGCTCGTCGAAGTAGACCAGCTCCCGACCGTCGGCCAGCCGGATCGGCGTCCTCTTCACCCCGCCACCCGCTCAGCTGTCCGCGACGACAAGCTCACCCACGACGTCCTCCAGTACGTCGCGGGCCGCGGTGGGCAGCCCGGCATCGGTGACCAGCACGTGCGCATCCGCGAGGGCGGCGATCGACGAGATGCCGACCGTGCCCCACTTGGTGTGGTCGGCGAGCACGACCAGCCGCTCGGCGGCCGCGAGCAGGGCCCGGTCGGTGTCCGCCTCCATCAGGTTCGGCGTGGTGAACCCGGCCCGCTCGCTCATGCCGTGGACGCCGAGGAACAGCACATCCAGGTGCAGCGAGCGGATCGCGGCGACGGCGACCGGCCCGACCAACGCGTCGGACGGGGTCCGGACTCCTCCGGTCAGCACGACCGTCTGGTCCTGCCGGCCGCCGCGGTAGAAGACGTCGGCCACCGGGATCGAGTTGGTGACCACGGTCAGCTCGGGTACGTCGACCAGGCGCTGGGCCAGCTCCGCGGTGGTCGTACCGGCGGAGAGCGCGATGGCCGTGCCGGGCTTGACGAGCTGCGCGGCGGACGAGGCGATGGCGGTCTTCTCGGCCCGCTGGCGGATCGCCTTCGCGGCGAACCCGGGCTCGTCGGTCGAGCCGGGGTGCACCGCCGTCGCCCCACCGTGGACCTTCGCGACCAGTCCCCGGTCGGCGAGCACCTCGAGGTCGCGCCGGACGGTCATGTCGGACACTCCGAACTCCGCCACCAGGTCGCTCACCCTGACGGCGCCGTTCGTCCGGACCCGGTCCAGAATGGCTGCCTGGCGTTGGGGTGCGAGCATCAGACGACCCCCTCCTCGATCACGGCAACGGAGCCGGCGGGCAGCCGGCCGGTCCAGACGTCGCCGGTCAGCAGGTCGGTGCCCGCCACCGGAAGCTCGGTGGCCGGGCCGTGGTTCATCAGGAACAGGTACGAACGGCCGTCCGCGGTACGGCGCCGGACCGCGTCCACACCGGGCTGCCCCGGCACGGTCGGCCCGCCGCCCGCGCCCGCGATCACCCGGTCGAGCAGCCGGGCGAGCGAGCCGTCGGCGAGCCGGGTGCCGACGTACCAGCCGTTGCCATGACGGGTGATCGCCGGACCGCCGGCGGCCGGGCCGTCGACGTACCCGGCGACGATCTCCGCGGAGGTCGCCCGTCCGCGCTCGGTCCAGGTATGCGCGCTCGATCCGTCGGTCAGCCGCACGGTCTCACCCTCCGGCAGCGGGCTGAACTCTTCGATACGCACGCCGAGAAGGTCGGCGAACGCACCCGGGTAGCCTCCCAGCCGGACATGGTCGCGCTCGTCGACGATGCCGCTGTACGGGCCGACCACGAGGGTACCGCCGCCCTCCACGTACGCGCTGAGATTGGCCGCGGCCGCGTCGTCGACGGCGTAGAGCGAGGGTGCGAGGACCACCCGGTAGCCCCAGAGACCGGCACCCGGATGTACGAGATCGACGGTGACCCCGAGCCGCCAGAGCACGGCATGCCACCGCTGGATCTCGGCGAAGCAGTCCAGCGCCGCACTCGGCTGGCTCGGCGCTTCGAGTGCCCAGCCGCTGGGGTAGTCGAGCACGATCGCCACCCGGGCCTCCACTGTGGATCCGGCGACCGGCGCGAGCCGCCGCAGCGCGTCGCCGAGCGCGACCACCTCACGGAAGATCCGGCTGTCCCGGCCCGCGTGCGGCACCATCGCCGAGTGCCACTTCTCGGCACCCGCGCGGCTCGCCCGCCACTGGAAGAACAGGGCGCCGTCGCTGCCCCGCGCCACGTGTCCCAGGCTGTCCCGGGCGAGCTGGCCGGGTGCCTTGGCGAGGTTGCGCGGCTGCCAGTTGACCGCGCTGGTCGAGTGCTCCATGAGCAGCCACGGCCCCGGACCGGCCAGCGACCGGGCCAGGTCGGCGGCGAACGCGATCTGCGCGGCCGGCTCGCGGGGATCGGTCGCGACCAGGTAGTGGTCGTTGGAGATCACCGGGATCTCCCGCGCCCAGCTCCAGTAGTCCAGCTGGGTGAAGCTGCCCGTCATCAGGTTCGTCGTGACCGGGATGTCGGGCGTGACCTTGGCCAGCACATCCCGCTCGGCGGTGAACAGCGAGCGCAGCGCAGCCGAGGAGAACCGCCGGAAGTCGAGCACCTGCCCGGGATTCGGGAACGTCGGGGTGGCCCGGGGCGGCCGGACCTGGCCCCAGCCGGTGTACCGCTGCGACCAGAATGCGGTACCCCACGCCTCGTTGAGCGCGTCGATGTCGTCGCCGTACCGCTGCCGCAGCCAGTCCCGGAACGCGGCCGCCGAGATGTCGCAGTAACAGGTGGCGTTGTGGCAGCCGTACTCGTTGTGCACATGCCACAGCGCCACCGCGGGGTGCCCTCCGTAACGCCGCGCCAGCGCCTCGACCAGGGTCAGCGCCCGTTCCCGGTACGTCGGGGAGCTCGGGCAGAAGGCCTGGCGGCTGCCGTACTCCAGCCGCCGTCCGTCCCGGTCGACCGGCAGGCTCTCCGGGTACGCGTCGGAGAACCACGGCGGCGGTGACGCGGTCGCGGTGGCCAGGTCCACCGCGATCCCGGCGCCGTGCAGGAGGTCGAGCACCCGGTCGAGCCAGTCGAACTCGTACCGGCCCTCGGCGGGTTCGAGCCAGGCCCAGGCGAAGATGCCGACGCTGACCAGGTTCACGCCGGCCTCGCGCATCAGCTCGACGTCCTCGGACCAGACGTGCTCCGGCCACTGCTCGGGGTTGTAGTCGCCGCCGTAGCAGAGACCGGACACCTTCGGCACGAGAGGGCTCGCCACGTCAACTCCGATCCAACGCAATACAACAGATACGAACACTAGCTGTCCTGGGTCGTGTCGGGAAGGGGTTGACATTGAGGCGAGGCGGCGCTGAAATGTGAGGACTTTCTTTTAGTCATGTTGGATTTCCGGTGACCAAGATCGTTTCGAGGAGGCGGGTACGCATGGTCGACACCACCCCCGGGTTCCCTCTCGCGGTCCGACGCCGATCGTTGCTGCGGGGCGCCGCGCTGAGTGCGGGCGCGTTCGCCGTACCTGCCGCCGCCCTTGCCGCCTGTGAGAAACCGTCCGAGCAGGGCGGTGCGGCTGGCGGTGGCGGGGCGGTGACGTTCGGGTCGAACTACTCCGACGAGGTGCCCAAGAAGGCCCTCGCCGATGTGCTGAGCAAGTCCGGGCAGACCGTCAACGTCAACACAATCGACCACAACACGTTCCAGGAGAACATCACCCGGTACCTGCAAGCGACGCCGGACGACGTCTTCACCTGGTTCGCCGGGTTCCGGATGCAGTTCTTCGCGGCGCAGGGCTTCGCCACCGACATCTCCGACGTGTGGACCGAGATCGGGAGCACCTTCTCCGACGCGTTCAAGCAGGCGTCGACCGGTGCGGACGGCAAGCAGTACTTCGTGCCGTTCTACCTGTACCCGTGGGCCGTCTTCTACCGCAAGAGCGTGTTCCAGTCCAAGGGGTACTCGATCCCCAAGACCTGGGACGAGTTCAAGGCGCTCGGTACCAAGATGAAGGCCGACGGGATCACGCCGATCGCGTTGGGCAACAAGGACGGCTGGCCCGCGATGGGCACGTTCGACTACATCAACATGCGGCTCAACGGGTACCAGTTCCACATCGACCTGATGGCCGGCAAGGAGTCCTGGGAGGACGCGAAGGTCAAGCAGGTCTTCAACCTGTGGCGGGAGATCCTGCCGCTCACGCAGCCGGGCGCCAACGGGCGTACCTGGCAGGAGGCCGCGCAGTCCTTGGCGCAGAAGCAGACCGGCATGTACGTTCTCGGCATGTTCGTCGGCCAGCAGTTCCAGGGCGCGGACGCGGAGGACCTCGACTACTTCCCCTTCCCGCAGATCGCCGAGGCCAACGGGCAGGACTCCGTCGAGGCGCCGATCGACGGCTTCATGATCTCCAAGAAGGCGAAGAACGTCGAGGGTGCCAAGAAGCTCCTGACGTACCTGGCGAGCGCGGAGGCGCAGAACGCGTACCTGAAGAGCGACCCGAACAACGTGGCCACGAACTCCAAGGCGGACACCAGCGGGTACAACGCGCTGCAGAAGAAGGCGGCCGAGCTCATCGGCAGCGCCAAGCACATCTCCCAGTTCCTCGACCGGGACACCCGGCCGGACTTCGCGTCGCCGGTGATGATCCCGTCGCTGCAGACATTCCTCAACAAGCCCGAGGACGTCGACGGGCTCTGCAAGCAGATCGAGGCCCAGAAGAAGAGCATCTTCACCTCGTGAGGTAACCCGTTGACCATCGTGAGTACCCAGTTGCCGGCGCCGCCGGAGGGTGACCGACGCCCTCCGCGGCGCCGGCGGGTCGGCAAGTTCACCCCGCGCGACGTGGCGGTCGTCGGGGTGCTGCTCGGCATCCCGGTCCTGCTGGAGGTCGCCCTGATCTGGGGGCCGACGCTCGCCTCGATCGGGCTGTCGTTCACCTCGTGGAACGGCGTCACGGACATCAAGCCGGTGGGTACCCGCAACTACGAGAACATCTTCACCATCTACCCGCCGTTCTGGCCGGCGTTGCGGCACAACGTGTACTGGCTGCTGTTCCTCGGGTTCGTCGCGACGCCGTTCGGGTTGCTGCTCGCGGTCCTGCTGGACAAGCAGATCCGGTTCACCCGCTTCTACCAGACCACGCTGTACCTCCCGGTCGTCCTCTCGCTCGCGGTGGTCGGGTTCATCGCGCAACTGCTCTACTCGCGGGACTACGGCGCGGTCAACGCGGCGCTCGGCCGCACCGACGACCCGGTCGACTGGATCGGCGACCCGAACATCAACCTGTGGGCGGTGCTCGTGCTGGTCGGCTGGCGGCACGTCGGGTACGTGATGCTGCTCTACCTCGCCGGGCTCAAGTCCGTCGACCCGGCGCTGAAGGAGGCCGCGTCGATCGACGGGGCGAACGAGGTCCAGACGTTCTTCCGGGTGGTGTTCCCCGCACTGCGCCCGGTCAACATCATCGTCTTCGTGATCACGGTCATCGAGGCCCTGCGCGCCTTCGACGTGGTGTACGCGATCAACCGGGGACGCAACGGTCTGGAGCTGCTGTCGGTGCTCGTCACGGACAACATCGTCGGGGAGGCGAGCCGGATCGGCTTCGGCTCCGCGCTCGCGGTGATCCTGTTGACGATCTCGCTCGGCTTCATCATCACGTTCCTGGTGCAGAGCTTCCGCGAGGAGAGGTGAATCGGAGGGGAGGTCCGGCATGACCGCCACCGGAGTCGATTGCGCAAGGCCGTCTGATGTCGCCGTGCCCCGCCGTGCTGGCGGGCGCCGCCGGCAGCGCCGGATCCGGCCGGCCCGCATCGTGCTGCACGTCTTCCTGTGGGCGGTCGCGGTCGGCTGGCTGGTACCGTTGCTGCTCGCCGTCTACGCCTCGCTGCGCCCGTACGCGGAGACCGCGGACTTCGGCTACTTCTCCTGGCCGCGGTCGCTGTCGTTCGACTACTACGGCGAGGCCTGGCGCCGCGGCCAGCTCCCGCTGCACTACGTCAACACGCTGCTGGTCGCGATCCCCGCGGTCCTGCTGATCCTGTTCTTCTCCTCGTTCGTGGCGTTCATCATCGCGCGGCGGCGGATCCCGGGCGGCAAGTTCCTGCTCGTCATGTTCACCGCGGGCAACCTGCTGCCGCAACAGGTGATCCTGACGCCGGTCTTCTGGCTGTACAACGCGATCCCGCTGCCGTGGTGGATGAGCTGGCCGTCCGAGCGGCTGTACGACTCATTCTGGGGCGTGATCGCGATCCACGTGGCGTTCCAGACCGGCTTCTGTGTCTTCGTACTCTCGAACTACATGGAGACCGTGCCGCAGGACATCGTCGAAGCGTCCATCGTGGATGGTGCAGGGGTGTGGCGGCAGTACTGGCAGGTGATCCTGCCGCTGGTCCGGCCGGCCCTGGGCGCGCTGGGCACGCTGGAATTCGCCTTCATCTACAACGACTTCCTCTGGGCGGTCATCCTGATGAACAGCGGGGAGAAGTTCCCCGTCACGAGCGCGCTCAACAACCTGCGCGCCGAGTACTTCACCGACTACAACCTGCTCGCCGCCGGGTCGATCCTCGTGGCCCTGCCGACCGTCCTCGTCTTCTTCATCCTCCAGCGGCAGTTCATCTCCGGGCTGACGTTGGGCGCGAACAAAGGGTAGCTGGTGTCCTTCTCCATCGTGGCCGAGATTCCGGTCGACGTTCCGGCGGCGCGCGTCTACGAGCACGGGTGGCAGTCATGGTCGCCGACCGGGTGGTACCCGGTCGGCGCGGCGTCACCCAGGCCGCCGCACGTGGCGCGGCGGCAGATGTCGTACCGGCCGTCGGTGGACGCCCCGCCGGCCGGGTTCCAGGGCGAGGGGCTGCTCGCCGTGGACCCGGGCGGCGGTGGCCCGGTGCAGGTCTTCGGGGCGCGCAACGGACTGTCGGTACCCTCGATCCGTGCCTCCCTTGTGGACGGCCAGGTGGTGGTGTCCGCGGACGCCCCGGTAACGTCGCGCTCCGCGCCGTCCGTCGAGGACGGCCTCACCTCGTGGGGCGACGACTTCGCGGCCGGGGCCGGCGTACCGGGCCTGCGTGCCGCGCCGACCGTCTGGTGCTCGTGGTACCACTACTACACCGAGGTCACCGAGCTGGACATGGTGGAGAACCTGCGCGCCCTCGACACGACCGGGCTGCCGGTGGACGTCGTCCAGCTCGACGACGGTTGGGAGTCGCAGATCGGGGACTGGCTCACCCTGTCGGACCGGTTCACCTCGCTGGAGTCCATTGTGGACCAGATCCGGACGGCCGGCCGGCGGGCCGGGATCTGGGTGGCGCCCTTCCTGGTCGGCGCGCGCAGTTCGGTCTACGCGGAGCACCCGGAGTGGCTGATCGCCGGCCCGGATGGGCGGCCCACCTCGGCCGGACACAACTGGAAGCAGGACGTGTACGGGCTCGACGTGACCCACCCGGGCGCGGCGGCGTACCTGCGCCGGGTGTTCGGCTGGCTGGCCTCGATCGGCATCGACTACTTCAAGATTGACTTCGGCTACGCCGGTGCCCTGCCGGGGTCGCGCCACACGGGCGTCGAACCGCTGGTGGCGTACCGGGACGGGGTGGCGCTGATCCGGTCGGTGATCGGGCCGGCGTCGTACCTGCTGGGCTGCGGTGCGCCGATCCTGCCCTCGGTCGGGCTGGTCGACGCGATGCGGGTGTCCCCGGACATCGCGCTGCACTACGAGCCGGTGGACGGAGACCCGTCGATGCCCTCGCAGCGGGGTGCCGCGCTCTGCACGGTCTCCCGGGCCTGGCAGCACGGCCGCTTCTGGGTCAACGACCCGGACTGCATCGTGGCGCGGCCGGCCGTCGAGCGGCGCGAGGAATGGGCTCAGGTCGTGGACCGGTACGGCGGCCTGCGGGCCTCGTCGGACCGGATCGCCGACCTCGACGACTGGGGCCTGGAGACCACGCACCGTCTCCTGTCGACCGCCCCACCCCCGACCCCGCTCGACCGCTGAGCGGGACGGCGGCTGGCGGTAACGTCGACGAGTGCTCCGCGGCCGTGGCGGTGGAGTCGGCCTGGCTAGAAGCTGCGCCGGTGGTCGATCCAACCCTCGCTGGCAAGGTACTCGAGGACCTTGTCCACCCCGTCGGTCACGGACATCCCCGACGTGTCGAGGGTCAGATCGGCATCGGCCGGCGCCTCGTACGGGTCGTCCACCCCGGTCATGCCGGTGATCTGTCCGGACCGGGCGCGGGCGTAGAGACCCTTGCGGTCGCGCTGCTCGCACACTTCGATCGGCGTCGATACGTAGACGAGCACGAAGCCGGCTCCGGCGGCCCGGGCGAGCGCGCGCGCCTCGGCGCGGGCCGTCGCGTACGGCGCGATGGGGCAGCAGAGCGCGAGCCCTCCGTGCTTGGCCGCCTCGGCCGCGACCCACCCGATGCGGCGGATGTTCATGTCCCGGTCCGCCCGGCTGAAGCCGAGCCCGGCCGACAGCTCGCGCCGGACCACGTCGCCGTCGAGCAGGGTCACCGTACGCTCGCCGGTCTCCAGCAGCGCGTCCGAGACACCCCGCGCGATCGTCGACTTACCCGAGCCGGACAGCCCGGTGAAGAACACGACGAGCCCGCGGTGCCGGCGGGGCGGGCGGATCCGGGCGAGCTCGCGGGCGACCGCCGGCGGCGTGTGCCACTCGGGCAGCACCGCGCCCATGTCGAGCAGATCCTCGATCTCCTCGTCGGAGAGTGCCAGCCGGCGGTTGTGCGGCGGGATGTCGTCGCGCCAGCGCCACTGACCGTCGCGGCCGTCGTACGCCAGCTCGCGCGGCACGAGCACCCGCAGTCCGCCACCGGCGAGGTGGCCCGGGCCGGTGGAGAGCAGGTGGGTGACCCCGTACGCGGCGGCCACCCGGGAGCGCAGCAGGGCGTCGCGGATCTCGTCCGGCCGGCGGGCGAGCGGGACCGTGACGATCGTGGCCGGCGGCATCCGGTCCCGGGCGGCCAGCACGCAGCGGACCAGCCCCTCGGGCGCCAGCGCGTCCGGGCCGGGTTCGGCGACCGGGATCAGCACGAGGACGTGCGCCGCGAGGGTCCGGGCAGCGTGCGCGATCTGCGCGAGCTGCGGCCGGTGCAGCGGCCGGTCCGCGATCACGCCGAGCACCCGGCCGGGCGGCAGCAGCTCGGTGACCTCGGCCGGCGGCCGGCATATCCGCTGGAACGGCCCGTGCCCGCCGTCGCCGATGCGCCGGACGGTGCCGCCGATGCCGGACATGCCGTCGCGGGTGGGCCACACGTCCGACGCCTCGACCGCAGCGACCGGCGCACCCTCGATGTCGGCGAGCACCAGCAGGCGGCGGGTCGGGTTGGCCACGTCGAGCATCCCGGCCAGCTCGGTGGGTGCCTCCAGGGTGATCGGTACCGGCCAGGCGGTGCCGTCGGCCAGCCGGCCGGTCCGCGCCTGACTGGCCAGGTCGGCGCGGTTGAGGAACCCGGTCAGGGGGGCGCACGCGCCCGAGAGCAGCAACTGCAGGTCGGCCAACTCGCGCGGTCGGGGGGTGTGGACCGGCGCCTCCCGCAGCACGTCATCGGGCAGCACCCAGCCGTTCACCACCCCACCCCCTCACCACGACCTGGGACAGGGTCACACACTACCCGTCGGGGTCAGGCGGCGCGGAGCGCGGCGGCACCGAACGAAACGGCGAACCTCTTGCACCAGATGGACACGCTGCGGAACTGGTTGATGTCGAGTCCAGCCGGTATGTCGTACGCCTGGTTGCCCGTGTTGCCCTTGAGGCGGCCCAGCTCCGCGTACCTTCCGTCGTCGAAGACGCGCCAGCCGTCCCGCCCGTCGATCACCGGCTGGTCGGTCAGCCACACCCGCAGGTCCGGTCCGTTGGAGGTGTCCAGGCCGATGATCTCCAGGCGCCGGGTGCCGTCGGGGAGCGCGACGACGCGTACCGTGCCCGAGGTTTCGTGCTCGTGGGTGATGAACGCCCCCTCGGCGAGAACCCGGACCTGGGCGGGAGCCTGGCCCTGCGCGGATGCCTGGCCCTGGGCGGGAGCCTGGCCCTGCGCGGATGCCGCCGGTGCCGGACTGGAGAGCACCTCGTCGACCGGGTCGTCGACGATCAGTTTCCACGGCTGGAACCAGTAGAGCGCGGCGAGGGCGACCAGTGTGGCGGCCGCGGCGCCGATGACGAGCCACCGTTTCACGTGCCCAGTCAACCGCGCCGCGGGTCCCGGAGACGTTACGGTCCGCTTACCGTGGACGGCGTGCCGACGTTCTTCGCCACCCCGGACGAGTTCCGTGCCTGGTTGGAGGCGCACCACGGGACCGAGACCGAGCTCGTGGTGGGCTTCCACAAGAAGGGCTCGGGCCGACCGAGCATCACCTGGCCCGAATCCGTCGACCAGGCGCTCTGCTTCGGCTGGATCGACGGGATCCGGCGCAGCCTGGACGAGGAGAGCTACACGATCCGCTTCACACCGCGCAAGCCGCGCAGCACCTGGAGCGCGGTCAACATCAATCGGGCCCGCGAGCTCATCGACGAGGGATTGATGCGGCCGGCGGGCCTGGCCGCGTTCGAGGCGCGGGCCGACGACCGGTCGGCTATCTACTCGTACGAACAGCGGCACTCGGCGGTGCTGCCACCCGAGATGGAGGAGCGGTTCCGGGCCAACCGGGCGGCGTGGCGGTTCTTCGAGGCGCAGCCACCGTCGTACCGCAAGACGGCGATCTACTGGGTGACCAGCGCCAAGAAGGTGGAGACCCGGCAGAAGCGGCTCACCACCCTGATCGAGGACTCCGCCAACGGCCGCCGCATCAGCCAGCTCGCGTAGCGTGCGCCCGTCCTCGTGCGGTTCCGCCGCCCGCCGCCCCCCGGCCACGGGCGCCTGAGCACCCCTAAGGCCACAGATCGGGGCGGCGCCGGATGGCCAGGGGGTGCACGGGGTCAATACCGTGTGCCCGTGACTCTCATCGCGACCGAAGCGCTCACGAAGCGGTACGCCAACGGCGTCATCGCACTGGACGGGCTGACGGTCGGCGTGGAGCCCGGCATCGTCGGTCTGGTCGGCGCGAACGGCGCCGGCAAGTCGACCTTCATCAAGATCCTGCTCGGCCTGCTGCCGGCGACGAGCGGCCGGGCACTGGTGCTCGGCCTCGATCCGGCCAGGCATCCCGAGCAGGTGCGGGCGCGCGTGGGCTACATGCCCGAGCACGACTGCCTGCCGCCGGACCTCGCCGCCGCCGAGTTCGTCACCCACATGGCCCGGATGAGCGGGCTGCCCAGGACCGCCGCCCGGGAACGGGCCTCCGAAGCGCTGCGCCACGTCGGCCTGTACGAGGAGCGCTACCGGCAGATCGGTGGCTACTCGACCGGCATGAAGCAGCGGGTCAAGCTGGCCCAGTCGCTGGTCCACGACCCGGACGTGCTGCTGCTCGACGAGCCGACGAACGGGCTCGACCCGGCCGGGCGGGACGCCATGCTCAACCTGATCCACCGGATCGGCACCGAGTTCGGCATCTCCGTCCTGGTCTGCTCACACCTGCTCGGCGAGGTCGAGCGGATCTGCGACTCGCTCATCGCCATCGATGGTGGTCGGCTGTTGCGGGCGGCCCAGGTGTCCACGATGACCGCCGCCAGCAACCTGCTCGCGGTCGAGGTCTCGGAGGGTACCGAGGAGCTGGCCGCGGTGCTGACCGCGCGGGGCCTCGACGTCCGCGCGGACGGGCACCTGTTGCTGGTACCGCTGGTGGACGACGGCACGTACGACCTCATCCTCGGCGCGGTCGCGGAGCTCGACCTGCCCCTGCACCGGCTCGACCGCCGGCACCACCGGGTCGCCGAGCTGTTCGCCGCCCGGGAGGTGGCCCGTGTCTGAGCCATCGGTGATCCACGACATCGGGTACCAGCGCTACTCCGGTGCCCGGCTGGGCCGGGGCTACGCCGCCCGGTCGCTGTTCGTACACGGCCTGCGCACCGCGTTCGGGCTCGGCCGCAGTGCGAAGGCGAAGATCTTCCCGTGGATCGTGGTCGGCATCGTCCTCCTCGTGGCCGCGATCGTGACCGCGGTGGGGGCGTACGTGCCCGAGCCGCCCATGGAGTACGCCGAGTTCCCCGAGAACATGACGATGTTGATCATCCTGTTCTGCGCGGTCGTCGGACCGGAGCTGGTCTCGCGGGACCTGCGCAGCGGGGTACTGCCGCTCTACTTCTCCCGGCCGCTGGAGCGCAGCGACTACGCCCTGGCCAAGCTGGGGGCGCTGATCGTCGCGGTATGGCTGGTGCTCGCCTCGGCGCAGCTGCTGATGTTCATCGGCGCGGCGTTCGGTGCCGACCGGATGGGCCAGGTGTGGGACGAGTTCGTCGACTTCGCGGCGGCGGTGGGGTATTCGGGAATGTACGCGGTGCTGTTCTCGGCGATCGCCCTCCTGGTCGGGTCGCTGTCGAGCCGGCGGGCCGTCGCCGCGGCCGTCATCGTCGCGGTGTTCCTGGTGACCACCCCGGTGGTCGGCGTGCTCTACGCGGTCGGTGACCAGACCACCCAGCAGCTCGCCTCGATCGCGAGCCCGATGACGCTGCTCGGCGGCGTCGGGGACTGGCTGTTCGAGCCGACCGGAGTCAGCGACGTCGGCGAGTTCGGGCCGCTGTACGCGTCGGCCGCGGTGGCACTGGTCATCGTCTGCGTGACGTTCCTGCTGGCCCGCTACCGGAAGGTGGGGTCGTGAGCGAGCGAAACCTGGTTGAGCTCAAGGGCGTGTCCCGGTGGTACGGGAACGTGGTCGCGGTCAACGACGTCACGATGACCCTCGGCCCCGGCGTCACCGGACTGCTCGGCCCGAACGGCGCCGGCAAGACCACGCTGCTGCACATGATGGCCGGCTTCCTCGCGCCGTCCCGTGGCGAGGTGCTCGTCGCCGGCCGGCCGTCCTGGCGCAACCCGTCCGTCTACAAGGGACTCGGCCTGGTCAGCGAGCGGGAGGCCGTGCACGGTTTCCTGACCGGCTGGGAGTTCGTGCTCGCCAGTGCGAAGCTGCACCGGTTGCCGGATCCGGCCGCCGCCGCGAAGCGGGCTATCGATCTCGTCGAGATGGCCGACGCCATGAACCGGCGGCTCGACACGTACTCGAAAGGCATGCGCCAGCGGATCCGGGTGGGTGCCGCACTGGTCCACGACCCGGGCGTGCTGGTACTGGACGAGCCGTTCAACGGGATGGATCCGCGGCAGCGGTTGCAGATGCTGGACCTGCTGCACCGGCTCGGCGCGGAGGGCCGGACGATCCTGTTCAGCTCGCACATCCTGGAGGAGGTCGAGCAGGTCTCCGGCACGGTACAGGTGATCGTGGCCGGGCGGCTGGCCGCGTCCGGCGACTTCCGTACCATCCGGCGGCTGATGACGAACCGGCCGCACGTGTTCACGATCCAGTCCAGCGACGACCGCCGGCTGGCGGTGGCGCTGATCGGTGAACCGTCGGTCACCGGCGTCGAGCTGGAGAAGTCCGGCGGGCTGACGGTCCGCGCGGCCGACTACGGCACCTTCACCCGCCGGCTGCCGAAGGTCGCGCTCGGCGCGCAGATCCGGCTGGAGCGGCTGGTACCGACCGACGAGTCCCTGGAAAGCGTCTTCTCCTACCTGGTGGCGTCATGAACCCGACCGTCGCGAACATCACCGTCCGGGGCCTGTTCCGCCGGCGCCGGTTCCTCTTCCTGCTCCCGTTGCCGCTGCTCGTGATCGGGTTGGCCGCGCTCGCCGACGGGCTGGGTGCGGTACCGTCCGAGTGGGTCCCGCCGGTGGTCCAGGTGCTCGGCTTCCAGGTGGTGCTGCCGGTGATGGCGCTGATCATCGGTACCGGTGTGCTCGGTTCGGAGATCGACGACGGCACGCTCGTCCACGTCCTGGCGAAACCGCTGCCGCGGCGCGAGATCATCCTGGCCAAGCTGGTCGTCGCGGTGCTGGTGACCACGCTGGTCGTGGGCGTGCCGCTGTTCGCGGTCGGGATGATCGCCGGCTCAGCCCGGTTCGGTATCGGGCTCGTCGCCGGTGCCGCGCTCGGTGCGGTCGCGTACTCGGCCCTGTTCCTGGCGCTCAGCGTGCTCACCCGGCGGCCGGTCCTGATCGGCCTGCTCTACGTGCTGATCTGGGAAGGCCTGCTCACGAACCTCCTCAGCGGGACGAGAGTGCTGTCGGTCCAGCAGTTCGTGGTGACGGTCACCGACGCGGTCTCCGGTACCGACTTCATGCGCGGGACCGTCTCCACGCCGGTGGCGCTGATCATGGCTAGCGTGTTTACGGTCGTCGGTACCGTGCTCTCGGTCGACCGGCTGCGTTCGTTCTCGGTGGCCGGCGAGACCTCCTGAGCCAGCCCGACAAAGTGCGGGGAGTTCGTGGTTATCGGCGCAGCCATAACCACGAACTCCCCGCACTTTGTGCGGAAGAGAAGGGGCTCAGCCGGTGTTGCGCAGGCCGGCCGCGATGCCGTTGACGGTCGTCAGCAGCGCCCGCTGCAGGCTCGGATCGGGCCGGCCGCCGGCCCGGCGGTACTGGCGCAGCAGCGCCACCTGCAGGTGGTGCAGCGGCTCCAGGTACGTGTCCCGGACGGCCAGGGTCCGTTGCAGCACCGGCTGCCCGTCGAGCACCGCCGCCTCCCCGCTGACCGCGAGCACCTCGGCGACGGTCAGCTCGTACTCGGCCTGGATCCGCTCGAAGATGCCGTGCAGCTCGGCGGGGACCAGCGTCTCGACGTACCGCCGCGCGATGCCGAGGTCGGTCTTGGCCAGCATCATCTCCACGTTCGAGATGAACGTCCGGAAGAACTGCCACTTCTGCTGCATCTCGGCGATGATCGTGTCGTGCCCGGCGGCGCGGGCTGCGGCGAGACCGGAGCCGACGCCGTACCAGCCCGGCACGATCTGCCGCGACTGCGTCCAGCCGAAGACCCACGGGATCGCGCGCAGGCCACCGAGGCCGGCCCCCGAGTCGGGGCGTCGCGCCGGCCGCGAGCCGATGTTCAGCGCGCCCAGCAGTTCGGTCGGCGTGGCCGCCCAGAAGTAGGCGGTCAGGTCCGGATCCTCCACAAGGGAGCGGTACCGCTGGTGCGCCGCATCGGAGACCACGGTCATCGTCGAGTCCCACTGGGCCAGCGCGGACAGCGGCTGCCGCGGCGTGGTGTGCAGCAGCGTCGCCTGCAGCACCGCGGCGACGGTCAGTTCCAGGTTCTCCCGGGCGAGCACGGGCAGCGTGTACTTGTCCGAGATCACCTCACCCTGCTCGGTCACTTTGATGGCGCCGTCGAGCGTGCCGTAGGGCTGGGCCAGGATCGCCTCGTGCGTCGGCCCACCGCCGCGCCCGACCGTCCCGCCCCGGCCGTGGAAGAGCCGCAGCCGCACGCCGTGCTTGCCGGCCACGTCCCGCAGCGCACGCTGGGCCCGGTGGATCGCCCACTGCGACGTGGTGATGCCGGCCTCCTTGTTCGAGTCCGAGTAGCCGAGCATCACCTCCTGTACGTCGCCCCGGGCCTCGACGATCGACCGGTACGGCGCCAGCGACAGCAACTCGTCCAGCAGGTCCCCGCCCGCGTCCAGCTCGGCGACCGACTCCAGCAGCGGCACGAACCCGACCCGGGCTCGTCCACTATGGACGTCCAGGAGGCCGGCCTCGCGGGCCAGGACCGCCGCGGCGAGCACGTCGTCCACGCCACGGGTCATCGAGACGATGTACGACTCGACCACGTCCGGCCCGAACCGTTCCTGCGCCGCCCGGATCGTGCCGAACACGTCGAACGTCCGGCGGGCCGCGTCGGTCAGCGGCGTGTCCATTCCGGACAGTGGTCGCCGGCCGGCCAGCTCGTCAGCCAGCCGGTCGGTGCGCGCGCGACGGGACAGCGCCGGATAGCCCGGCTCGCCCACCCGGTCGAACATCTGCGCCAGCACCACGTGGTGCGCGTCGGCGTGCTCGCGTACGTCCATGGTGGCCAGATGGAGGCCGAAGGCGGAGACGACCCGGACCGCCGTGGCGAGCTTTCCGTCGGCCGGGAGCTGGCCGGCGTTGCGCGCCAGCGAGGCGCGCATCAGCTCCAGGTCGGCGACCAGCTCGCCGGTACCGTTGTAGTCGCGGCCGGGCACGTGCGGTGCGTTGCCGGCCAGCCGGGCCCGGGTGTTGGCCAGCTTGGCCTTGATGCAGCGCGCCTTGAGCCGGTAGGGCTCCTCGGCGTTGGTCCGCCGGAACCGGATCGGCAGCTCGGGCAGCGCGTCGAGGTCCTTGGCCAGGCTGGCGGAGAGGTCGAGCGAGACGCCGCGGACCTGCCGCGACACGGACAGCTCGTTGATCAGGTCGTCGAGCACCGCCTCGACCGCCTGGATGCCGTGCTCGTGCTGGATCAGCAGCACGTCGCGGGTGACCGCCGGGGTGACGTACGGGTTGCCGTCCCGGTCGCCGCCGATCCAGGTGCCGAAGCTCAGCGGCCGCGCGACGACCGGCAGCTCGACCCCGAGCCGGCGCAGCGTGCCGGCGAGGTCGCCCAGCACCTGGGGTGCGGACTCGGCGTACAGGTCGCGGAGGTAGTAGACCGCGTTGCGCGCCTCGTCGGTCGGGTCGGGCCGGTCGAGCCGCAGCTCGTCGGTCTGCCACAGCAGGTCGATCAGCTCGGCGATCCGCTGGTCGGCCTGCGGGCCGGAGGCGTAGAGCGCCGTCGAGGCGGCCTCGCGGTCCAGCTCGTCGGCGACCGCGCGCAGCTTCGAGAGGATCGACCGGCGCGCCGCCTCGGTCGGGTGGGCGGTGAAGACCGGGCGGACCGCCAGGCGCTGCGCGACCGCGGCGATCTCGTCGGCCGGTACGCCCCGCGCGGCGATGAGCCGGGCGGCCTCGTCCAGCCAGCCGCCCCGGGCCACCCGCCGGCGGCGCAGCTCCCGCGCCCGGTGCACCTGCTCGGTGATGTTCGCCAGGTGGAAGTAGGTCGAGAAGGCGCGGGCCAGCTTGGTACCGGTGCCGACATCGACCCCGGCGAGACGGGCCGCCGCGGCGTCCGGATCCGAGCGGACCTCGGCGCGGACCTCCTCGACGAGGTCCAGCAGGGCCCGGCCCTCCTGGCGGGTCAGCGTCTGACCCAGCAGGGTGCCGAGGCGGCGGATGTCGGCGCGCAGGGCGGCGTCAGGGTCCACAGCGTCCTCCAACGGTTCGGAGGGACCGCGTTGTCCCGGCACAGAGGATGCTAGCGTGAGCGTGCCGATGGATGGCATGTTCGTCCGTTCATGCCGGAATTGTGCGCTGGGTAGAGTCCTTCCGTGCCGACCTTCGCCTACCCGGCCAAACCACTACCCGGCGACCGGGTCGCGGTCCTGTCACCCTCCAGCGGTGCCCCGGCCGTCTTTCCCGACGTGTACGAGCTGGGCCTGCGCCGGCTGCGGGACCTGCTCGGGCTGGTGCCGGTCGAGTACCCGACGACCAGGGTGCTCGGCGCGTCGGCCGCGGACCGGGCCCGGGACCTGCACGACGCGCTGGCGGATCCGGGCATCACGGCGATCCTGGCCACGATCGGCGGCGACGACCAGATCACCGTGCTCAAGCACCTCGATCCGGAGCTGGTACGGGCGAACCCCAAGCCGTTCTTCGGCTACTCCGACAGTACGAACCTGCTGCACTACCTGTGGCGGCTCGGCATCGTCGGGTACCACGGCGGCTCGGTCATGGTCCACCTTGGACGGCCGGTGGCCGCGCACCCGCTGTCGACCGCGTCGCTGCGGGCCGCCCTGTTCACCAGCGACTGGTACGAGCTGAGCGCGCCCGCCGAGTTCGGCGACGAGACCGGTCACTGGGGCGACCCTGGGGTGCTGGCCGTCGAGCCGGCGATGCGGCCGGCCACGCCGTGGCGGTGGGAGGGAGCAGCCGACCGGGTCGTCGAGGCGCCCACCTGGGGCGGCAACCTGGAGATCGTCTCGTGGCTGGCACAGGCCGGGCGGCTCGGCCCGACCGGGGCGTACGCCGGCTGCGCCTGCGTGCTGGAGACCTCGGAGGAGATGCCGCCGGCCACCGAGGTCTACCGGATCCTGCGCAACCTGGGGGAGCGCGGCCTGCTCGCCGGCTGCCCGGCGGTGCTGGTCGCTCGGGCCAAGGCGTGGGACTTCGCCCGGCGGCTGGCGCTGCCCGACCGGGAGGCGTACGCCGAGGAGCAGCGGGCCGCGGTCCGGCGGGCGGTCGCCGAGTACGCGCCCGGCGCCCTGGTCGTCTTCGACCTCGACATCGGGCACACCGACCCGCAGCTCGTCATCCCGATCGGCGGCACCGTGCGCGTCGACGGCCCGGCGAAGCGGATCTGGGTCAAGTACTGACCGGCGCGCTAGGCTGGTGCGCGTACCTCGTACCCCCGTCGTTTCCGGCGCGGGGCTTGTTGGCGTGCCCGCACGATGGAGGATCACCGATGAAGCTCGCCGGGCTGCTCGCCGCGGCCGCCGCCGATCCCGCGCTCGCCCGGGCCGCCACCGTTCCGCCGGAACCGCTCGACCTGACCGCGCCGGCGGCCATGCGCCCGTTCGTCGTCGCGGCCGCGGCCGGGATTGCCGGGCGTCCGGTGCTCGCGGTCACCGCGACGAGTCGTGAGGCCGACGACCTCGCCGACGCCCTGGGCTGCCTGCTGCCGCCGGACGAGGTGGCGGTCTATCCGGCGTGGGAGACGCTGCCGCACGAGCGGCTCTCGCCGCGCTCGGACACCGTCGGGCGGCGGCTCGCGGTCCTGCACCGGTTGGCCCATCCGGACTCGGCCGGACCGGTCCGGGTGGTGGTCGCGCCGGTGCGGTCGGTCCTGCAGCCGCAGCTGCGCGGGCTGGGCGACCTCCAACCGCTGCGCCTGGCGCCCGGTGCCGGCGCGGACCTGGACGACGTGGTACGGCAGCTGGCCGACATGGCCTACGCGCGTACCGACCTCGTCACCAAGCGCGGCGAGTTCGCGGTACGCGGTGGCATCCTCGACGTCTTCCCGCCGACCGAGGAGCACCCGCTGCGGGTGGAGTTCTGGGGTGACGAGGTCGAGGAGATCCGCTCGTTCGCCGTCGCCGACCAGCGCACGATCGCGCCGGTCGGGACGCTCCTCGCACCGCCGTGCCGGGAGCTGTTGCTGACCGACGAGGTCCGCGCGCGGGCGGCGGCGCTGGCCGAGCAGCATCCCGAGCTGGCCGAGATCGCGGACAGGCTGGCCGCCGGCATCCCGGTCGAGGGCATGGAGTCGCTCTCTCCCGCCCTCGTCGGGCCGGACAGCATGGAGCTGCTGCTGCACTGCATGCCACCCTCCACTGTGGTCGTCGTCTGCGATCCGGAGCGGATCCGGACCCGGGCGCACGACCTCGTGCGCACCTCCGCGGAGTTCCTGGAGGCGAGCTGGGCCGCGGCCGCGGTCGGGGGCAAGGCCCCGGTGGACCTCGGCTCGGCCGCCTTCCGGACCCTCGCCGACGTCCGGACCGCCGCCCGCGACCTCGACTTTCCGTGGTGGACGGTCTCCCCGTTCCGCGCCTTCGTCCCGACCGTGCAGGAGGAGGACGACTTCGGTGAGCCGGAGCTGTCCCGGACCGTGCCGGAGGTAGGGGAGGACGACGAAGGGCTCGCGCTGGCGCTCGCCGCCCAGGCGATGCCGCTCTACCACGGCGAGACCGGACGGGTGGTGGACGACCTCAAGCGCTGGACGGCCGACGGCTGGCGGGTGGCGCTGGTCTTCGAGGGGCACGGACCGGCCCAGCGGGCCGCCGAGGTGCTGCGCGACTCCGGCATCGGGGTCTCCGTCGCGGACGGGATCACCGCGGAGCCGGCGCCCGGCGAACCGGTCATCACCACCGGCGCGCTCGGCCACGGCTTCATCGACGAGGCGTCCCGGCTCGCCGTCGTCACCGATGCCGACATCACCGGCGGACGTGGTGCGTCCACAAGGGATATGCGACGCATGCCGTCCCGGCGGCGCAACACGATCGACCCGCTGGAGCTGCGCGCCGGCGACTTCGTGGTGCACGAGCAGCACGGCATCGGCCGGTACGTCGAGCTGGTCCGGCGCACGGTCAACGGGGCGTCCCGGGAGTACCTCGTCATCGAGTACGCGCCGTCCAGGCGCGGCCAACCGGGGGACCGGCTCTACGTGCCGACCGACCAGCTCGACCAGCTCTCCCGCTACGTCGGTGGCGAGACCCCGACGCTGCACAAGCTCGGCGGTTCGGACTGGGCGAAGACCAAGGCCCGGGCCCGCACGGCGGTCCGCGAGATCGCCGCGCAGCTCATCCAGCTCTACGCCGCGCGCAAGGCGAGCAAGGGGCACGCGTTCGCCCCGGACAGCCCGTGGCAGCGCGAGCTGGAGGACGCCTTCCCGTACACCGAGACGCCGGACCAGCTCGCCGCCATCGAGGAGGTCAAGCAGGACATGGAGCAGCCGATCCCGATGGACCGGCTGATCTGTGGCGACGTGGGCTACGGCAAGACCGAGATCGCGGTGCGGGCCGCGTTCAAGGCGGTGCAGGACGGCCGGCAGGTGGCCGTCCTGGTGCCGACCACGCTGCTCGCGCAGCAGCACTACAACACGTTCTCCGAGCGGATGGGGCAGTTCCCGGTGGAGATCCGGCAGCTGTCCCGGTTCGCGACCCCCCGGGAGGCGGCGGAGACCGTCGAGCGGATCGCGGACGGTACCGCGGACATCGTCATCGGTACCCACCGGCTGCTGCAGACCACCACCCGGTTCAAGCAGCTCGGCATGGTGGTCGTCGACGAGGAGCAGCGGTTCGGCGTGGAGCACAAGGAGTACCTCAAGCAGCTGCGCACGTCCGTCGATGTGCTGACGATGTCGGCGACGCCCATCCCCCGTACCCTCGAAATGGCCATCACCGGGATCCGGGAGATGTCCACGATCGCCACTCCGCCGGAGGAGCGGCACCCCGTCCTCACCTACGTCGGGGCTCAGGACGAGCGCCAGGTCTCCGCCGCCATCCACCGCGAGCTGCTCCGCGACGGCCAGGTGTTCTACCTGCACAACCGGGTCGAGACCATCGAGAAGGTGGCGCGGCGGCTGCGCGAGCTGGTACCGGAGGCGCGCATCGCGGTGGCGCACGGGCAGATGGGCGAGGACGCCCTGGAGAAGGTGATGATCTCCTTCTGGGAGAAGGAGTACGACGTCCTGGTCTGCACCACGATCGTCGAGTCCGGCATCGACATCCCGAACGCCAACACGCTCATCGTCGAGCGGGCCGACCTGCTCGGCCTCGCTCAGCTGCACCAGATCCGCGGCCGGGTGGGGCGCGGGCGCGAGCGGGCGTACGCGTACTTCCTCTACCCGCCGGAGCGGCCGCTGACCGAGAACGCGCACGAGCGGCTCGCCACCATCGCGCAGCACACCGAGCTGGGTGCCGGCATGTACGTGGCGATGAAGGACCTGGAGATCCGGGGTGCCGGCAACCTGCTCGGCGGCGAGCAGTCCGGGCACATCGAGGGGGTCGGGTTCGACCTGTACGTGCGGATGGTCGGCGAGGCGGTGCAGCAGTTCAAGGGTGAGGCGCCGGAGGAGGAGGTCGAAGTCAAGATCGACCTGCCGGTGGACGCGCACCTGCCGCACGACTACATCGGCGTCGAGCGGCTGCGGCTGGAGATGTACCGGAAGCTGGCCTCGGCCCGGTCGATGGCGGCGCTGGACGAGGTCGTCGCCGAGATGACCGACCGGTACGGCGAGCCGCCGGCCCCGGTCGCCAACCTCGTGGCGGTGGCCCGGTTCCGGCTCCTGGTCCGGGCGTACGGGATGACCGAGGTGGCCCTGCAGGGCCGGCACATCAGGTTCTCCCCGGTGCCGATGCCGGATTCGAAGCAGTTGCGGCTCAAGCGGCTCTACCCGGAGGCGGTCTACAAGCAGGTCGGGGAGACCATCTCGATCCCGCGGCCGGCGACCAGGCGGGTGGGCGGCGAGCCGCGGCGCGACACCGACCTGCTGGATTGGGCCGCGGGCCTGCTCTCCGACGTGCTCGGTCCGCCGCCGCTGCCGGCGGCGGTACCCGGAGGACCGGGGTCCGGCCGAACGTGAGACAGTGACGCAGGTGCCCGTCAATCATGGAGGACCGAACGTGATCGTCCGCCGCCTGGTCGTCGCTGCCGCCGCTGGTGCGCTCGCCGTCGCCGGCCTCGCCGGCTGCCGGTCCGACCCGAGCGTGGCGGCGTACGTCGGTTCGACCCGGATCACCGAGGACCAGGTCAACAAGATCATGACCGACGCCGAGGCCAAGGTCGACGAGCACAACGCGAAGCGGGAGGCGCTCACCCCGGAGCAGGTCGCGTCGCTGGGACAGGAGGATCCGCTGCGGTTCGAGGCGACGGTGCCCACCCGCGAGAAGGTGGTCTCGACGCTGGTCTTCACCGAAGTGTGCGAGCAGACCCGGCAGGGCCCCGGCGCGCCGGCCGAGGAGATCGCGGAGGATCAGGTCGGCCGGGCGGAGCTGTTGCCGGCGGGCACGTTGTTCCTCCGCGACCGGATCAACTACTACCTCTGCCTCAACGACCTCGGCACCGCGGCGACGCCGGTCACGCCGACCGAGGAACAGCTCCGCGACCTGTACGCGCGCGGGCTGGCCGCGAAGGTCTTCGATCCGGAGCAGCCGTTCCAGGCCATCGCGCCGCAGTTGGCCGCCAACGAGCAGGTCCGCGGCGCGTACGGGCTCCGTGAGGCGCTGGTCGACGCGGTCGAGTCGCGAAAGGTGACCGTGAACCCGCGGTACCGGCCGCTGGAGTTGCCCATCCTGGTCTTCTCCCAGGACAGCGCCGCGGTGGTCGTGCCGCTGACCCCGGTCGACACCGACCCGGCGGTCCACGACGTGGGTTGAGCGCTGTGCGCCGGATCATCCTGCTCGTCACGTCTCCGCGACTGCCGGCCGGCCTGCTGACGGCGCAGGTGTGGGATCTCGTGCGTACCCACCCGGTGATCGCCGGCGCGGAGAACGCGCAGACCGCGGCGCTGCGGGCGGCGGGCGTCGAGGTCACCATCGATCCCGGGGCGGACGCGGAGACCCTGCTGGAGCGCGGCGGCACGGTGGTCTGGCTGGCCGGGCCCGGCGGCGACGGCGAGCTGGCGCGGGCGCTGGGTATGCGGCTCGCCCGCGAGCCCGGGCTGGCCGAGCTGGAGCTGGTCTACGGCTCGTGGGACCCGCCCGGCGCACGCCTGCTGGACGCGGTCGCGGTGATCGACCGGTTGGTCTCGCCCGGCGGCGACCCGTGGAAGCGGGAGCAGACCCATCAGACGCTGGCACGGTTCCTGCTGGAGGAGTGCTACGAGGCGTACGACGCGATCTCGGCCGGCGACCTCGAGGCGCTGCGCGAGGAGCTCGGCGACCTGCTGCTGCAGGTCGTGCTCCACGCCCGGCTCGCGCAGGACCTGCCGGACGAGGAGCGCTGGACGATCGACGACGTGGCCGGTGGGCTGGTCGAGAAGATGATCCGGCGCAACCCGCACGTCTTCGGGGACGCCCACGCGGAGACGGTGGAGGAGGTCCTCGTGGTATGGGAGGCGGCCAAGCGCGCGGAGAAGGAACGGTCGTCCACTATGGATGGTGTGGTGCTGGCCCAGCCCGCGCTCGCCCTGGCCGCGAAGATCCTCTCCCGGGCCGGCGGCCGCGTGCCGCTGCCGGATCCGGGGTCGGGCCTGGGGGCGGCGTTGTTCGCGCAGGTAGCGGCCGCGATCGAGCGGGGAGAGGATCCCGAGGCGGCGCTGCGCCGCACCGCGCTGGACTACGCCGACGAGGTCCGCAGCGCCGAACGGGCCCAGCCACGGTAGGTTGATCTCCATGTCGCAGGATTTCGTGCCGCTCGCCGAACGGATCGTCGACGCGGTCCTCGAGGCGAGCCCGGAGCTGGCGTCGTACGCGGGCGACCACCGGTTCGACGACCGGCTGCCGGACCTCTCACCAGACGCGACCGTGGCGGACGTCGCGATGCTCAGGGACGCCGCCACCGCGCTGTCCGAAGTGGATACCACCGAGCTCGACCCGGAGGAGAGCGTCGACCACGCCTCGCTGCAGGCGCTCGTGGAGCGGTACCTGTTCGAGCTGACCGACGTCCGCGAGTACGAGTGGAACCCGCTGGCGCACAACCCCGGACCGCTGCTGTACGCGCTCATCGCCCGCCCGTTCGCGCCGGTCGCCGACCGGCTGGAGAGCCTCACCGCCCGGATGACCGCGATCCCCGACGTGCTCGCCGTGGCCAAGAGCGTGCTGCGCGACTGCCCCGCGATCCACGTCGAGACCGCGATCGGCCAGTTCGCCGGTACCGCCGCCTTGATCCGCGCCGAGGTGCCCGGCATGCTGGCGGCCGCTCCTGGGCTGGACGGCAAGGTCCAGCGGGCGTCTGACGCGGCGACCACGGCGCTGGAGGACTTCGTCGGCTGGCTGCGGGGCCTCGGCGGCGAAGGGCGTGATCCGCGGCTCGGCCGGCGGCTGTTCGAGGCGAGGTTGTGGCACGCGCTGGACACCGAGTTACCAGCCACCGAGGTGCTGGCCCGGGCCGAGGCGACCGTTGAGCAGGTCGGCGAGCAGCTACGGGAGGCCGCCGCCGAACTGGTGGGCGGCCCGGCGACCGACGAGACCGTCCGGACCGCGCTGGACCGCCTCGGCTCCGAGCACCCGGACAACGAGTCCATCGTGGATCTGGCCCGGCGCGCGGTGGCGGAGGCGACCGAGTTCGTCCGCGAGCAGGAGGTGGCGTCCCTTGTGGACGACCCGTGCATGGTGCTGGAGATGCCGGAGTTCGCGCGGGGCGTCGCGGTCGCGTACTGCGACCCGCCCGGGCCGCTGGAGACCGCCGACGTGCCGACGTTCTACTGCATCTCGCCGACGCCGGCCGACTGGTCCCCGGAACGGGTCGAGTCGTTCTACCGCGAGTACAACAACCACATGGTCCGCAACCTCACCGTGCACGAGGCGATGCCCGGCCATTACCTGCAGCTCGCCCACTCCCGCCGGTTCCGTGGCAGCAGCCGGGCGCGGGCGCTCGGGTTCTCCGGCCCGTTCGTCGAGGGCTGGGCGGTACACGCCGAAGAGTCCATGGTGGACCACGGGTTCGGCGGCCTGCCGATACGCATCCAGCAGTTGAAGATGCAGCTGCGGATGAGCATCAACGCGATCCTCGACCAGCTCGTCCACTGCGAAGGGCTGACCGAGGCGGATGCGATGGCGTTGATGACCGGGCGCGGGTTCCAGGAGGACGGTGAGGCGGCCGGCAAGTGGCGGCGCGCCCTGCTGACCTCGGCGCAGCTGTCGACGTACTTCGTCGGGTACCTGGAGGTGTCCGCGATCGCGAAGGCCCGGCCGGACGGGACGTCGGTCAAGGCGTGGCACGACGCGATGCTCGCGCACGGCTCGCCCGCGCCCCGCCACGTCGCGACGCTGCTCGGGGTGTGATTACAGCCCGTCGATCAGCCAGCGGGAGATCGAGTACCCCGGAGGCAGCGGCTCGGGCAGCGCGGCGGGCGGGAACCAGCCGGCTTCGGCGATCTCCCGCCCGTCGACCACCGGCTCGGCCGCGGGGTCGGCGCAGACCGCGCTGAACCCGACCAGCAGTACGCCCGGACCGGACATCGCCCACGGCTGGCTGCCGCGGTACGACAGGTCGCGTACGCGCAGGCCTACCTCCTCGCCGACCTCGCGGTGTACCGCCTCCTCCAGCGACTCGCCCGCCTCGACGAAGCCGGCCACCAGCGCCCAGATCGTGGTCGGGCCGTACGTGTGCCGGACCAGCAGCAGCTCGCCGGAGGGCCGGCGGATCAGCACGAGTACGGCCGGGGAGAGCTGCATCGGGACGAACAGCTCGCACGATACGCAGCGCCGGGCGTGTTCGCCGTCCACATCGGACAGCTCGGACCCGCACGAGCCGCAGAACCGGTGGGTACGCCGCCAGGTGACGATCTGCAGCGCCCGGCCGGCCAGCGCGGCCAGCGGTGCGGGCAGCCGGGCGGCCACCGAGGTCCAGCCGTGCGGCTCGTGCGTCGCCGCGAGCGCGGCCGGTGCCCGCCCGGCCCAGACCGGTACGCCGTCGAGCGTGCCGACCGGCACCAGGTCGTCGGTACCGTCAAGGTCTTCGACGTGCGGGAAGCGCCAGTCGCCGGCGGGGTCGACGGCGACGACCAGCTTGCGCCCGGTCACCGCGAGGCAGAGGTCGTCGCCGGCCGGCGGGTCGGGCAGCCGAGCGGCGAGGACGATCGTCATCACTGCGAGACCAGGTGCGCGCCGGGCGGGATGGCGAACGCGTCGGAGGGGACCGTGCCGAGGTACTGGGTGAGCGCGACCTCCACCCGGTTGCCGTCGAGCACACCGGAGAAGCTGCCGATCACCCCGTCGGTCGTCACGCAGACCTCGAACGCCGAGGCGGCGGCGTTGTCGACGGAGTCGACGTTCACGCAGGTGGCGTGCTGCCCGGCGATGGTCGTGTCGCGCTGCTCGACGGTCGCGTCCGCGTCCAGCGCGGTTGCGGTGAGCAGGCCGGACACCACCGGCGGCGTGATCATTCCGTGCTCGTCGAGCCGGCTCAGCAGGGCCGCGGTCGGGCCGGGGTCCGGCGAGCCGACCGGCGTGACGGTGCAGCTCGCGGCGGGCGCCGCCCGGCAGTCCGTGTACGAGTCGGGCATCATGATCAGCTTACCGCCCGGGTACGTGTAGGCGACCCGGCTCGGCTCCCGCGCGCTCATGATGGTCGCCCGGCCACCCCCGGCGAGCTGGTACTCCGCGGTGTAGGTGAGCTGGTCGGTGCGGTCCAGCCGGGCGGCCAGGTCGCTGACCAGGTCAGCCCGGTCGACCACGCGCTGGGCGTCGTCCAGCGTGTCACAGCCCGCGACGCCGAGGCCGCCGCAGAGGAGCAGCGCGGTCGAGAGCAGGAGGGCACGCACGGCCTCCAGCGTCCTCGATCGCGTCAAGCACGCGCAAACCCGCGCCCCTGACCGGTCCGCAGACCGGGACGGACCGGACATCCGCCCGTCCCGACCGGGCCGGCCGGGCCGCCCGTTACGCTCGGCCGGACGAGCGACCGCTCCGGGTCGCCGCGCCAGACGCGCCGAGCCGGAGCGGTCGGAGGCGATCAGCGAGGAGCGACACGACAGTGGCAACCATCGAGGCAATCGTCGCCCGGGAGATCCTCGACTCGCGGGGAAACCCGACCGTCGAGGTCGAGATCGGGTTGGACGACGGTACGACCGCGCGGGCCGCGGTACCGTCCGGCGCGTCCACGGGCGCGTTCGAGGCGCTGGAGCTGCGCGACGGCGACCCGGACCGGTACGGCGGCAAGGGTGTCGAGCGGGCCGTGGAGAACATCACCGAGCGCCTCGCCCCAGAGCTGCTCGGGCACGACGCCAGCGACCAGCGGCTGATCGACCAGACGATGCTCGACGTGGACGGGACGCCGGACAAGTCCGGCGTGGGCGCCAACGCGATCCTCGGCGTGTCGCTCGCGGTGGCGAAGGCGGCCGCGGGGGCGGCCGAGCTGTCCCTGTTCCGGTACGTCGGCGGGCCGAACGCGCACCTGCTGCCCGTACCGATGATGAACATCCTCAACGGTGGCGCGCATGCGGACTCCAATGTGGACATCCAAGAGTTCATGATCGCCCCGATCGGTGCGCCGACCTACCGCGAGGCGCTGCGGGCCGGCGCCGAGGTCTACCACTCGCTCAAGGCGGTGCTGAAGAAGCAGGGGCTCTCGACCGGCCTGGGCGACGAGGGCGGGTTCGCGCCCAACTTGACGGCGAACGCGGCCGCGCTGGACCTGATCGCGTCGGCGGTCTCGGCGGCGGGATACACGCTGGGCGCCGACATCGCGCTGGCGCTGGACGTCGCGGCGACCGAGTTCTACCACGACGGGGCGTACCTGTTCGAGGGCGCGCGCAAGTCCTCGGACGAGCTGGCGGCGTACTACGGCAAGCTCGTCGCGGAGTACCCGATCGTGTCCATCGAGGACCCGCTGGCCGAGGACGACTGGGCCGGCTGGATCTCGCTGTCCTCGGCTCTCGGGTCGAAGACCCAGCTCGTCGGCGACGACCTGTTCGTGACGAACCCGAGCCGGATCGCGCGCGGGATCGCCGAGGGGGCGGCGAACGCCGTACTCATCAAGGTGAACCAGATCGGGTCGCTGACCGAGACCCTCGACGCGGTCGAGCTGGCGCACCGGGCCGGGTACCGGTGCATGATGAGCCACCGGTCCGGCGAGACCGAGGACACGACGATCGCGGACCTCGCCGTGGCCACCGGTTGCGGGCAGCTCAAGACCGGCGCGCCGGCCCGGTCGGAGCGGGTGGCCAAGTACAACCAGCTGCTGCGCATCGAGGAGGAGTTGGGCGACGCGGCGCGGTACGCGGGCGCGGGCGCCTTCCCGAGGTACCGTCCGGCATAGGACTTGCGCACTGGGTGCCGGGTGGATCTGGCGTCGGCTCGGGGAGGAGCGCGATGGGGCAGCGGCGTACGCCGGGGGGCCAGGGGCCCGCGGGCCGGCCGGGCCCAGCCGGGCGCGCGTCGGGAGGCGGCCGCTCGGCCGGCGGACGCGAGCCTGGTGCGCCGAACCGGCGGGAGCCATCCGGCTCGACCCGGCGTGAGCCCGCCCCGAACCGTCGTGACCCCGGGGCGCCGAGCCGGCGCGAGGCGTCCGCGCGGCCGGCCAACACCCGGCGGCCGGCGGCCCCCGGTGGGGCCAAGCGCACCTCGGCGCCGCAGCCGCGCCGGCTCACCGGTCGGGCCGCCGTGCTCAGCCTGGTGCTCGTCGGGCTGCTGCTGGCGTACGCGTACCCGATCCGGGTCTACCTCACCCAGCAGGCCGACATCGCCCGGCTGGAGCAGGAGCAGGCGGTGCAGCAGGCACACATCGCCCAGCTGACCGAGGAGCGGGCCAAGTGGAACGACCCGGAGTACGTGAAGTCCCAGGCCCGCAAGCGGTTCCAGCTGGTGGAGCGGGGGGACCGTACGTACATTGTGATCTTCGATCCGGCCGGTGCGGCACGGGACGCCGGGGCCGATCCGCCGGCGGCCCGGGCCGCCGACGAGCCCTGGTACGGCAAGCTCTGGTCGAGCATCGGCGAGGCGAACAAGTGATCACCGCCGAGGAGCTGGCGGTCGTGGCGGTGCAGCTCGGGCGTCCGCCGCGGGGCACGCGGGGCGTCGCGCACCGGTGCCCCTGCGGGCTGCCGGACGTGGTGGAGACGACGCCCCGGCTGCCCGACGGGACACCGTTCCCGACCGTGTACTACCTCACCTGCCCGCGCCTCGCCTCGGCGTGCAGCCGGCTGGAGTCCGCCGGCCTCATGCGGGACATGCAGGAGCGGCTCAGGACCGACCCGGACCTCTCGGCGCGCTACCGGGCGGCACACCAGGACTACCTCGCCCGGCGCGAGGCGATCGCCCAGGTACCCGAGATCGCCGGCGTTTCGGCCGGCGGGATGCCCAACCGGGTCAAGTGCCTGCATGTCCACTGTGGACATGCACTCGCCGTCGGTCCCGGGGTGAACCCGTTCGGCGACGAGGTGCTCGATCTGGTCGAGCCGTGGTGGACCACCGGGCCGTGCGTGTCAACGCAATGAGGTCACGTCGACCACGGTCGCGCCGGGCGGCGGGTCGAACGCCGCGCCGTCGGCCCACCCGCTGAGGCTGCGCAGCTCCATCCCGGTGTACGAGGCCACGATGCCCTGGTCGGTGACGCAGACGCTGAACCTGGCCGGCAGCTCCGCGGTCTTCTCCAGGCCCCGGACATCCCCGCAGAGTGCCGGCTGCCCGGCGATCGCCGTGCCGGAGACGTGCACCTTGACGCCCGGCGCGAACGCGGCCGTGGCGACCGTCGTCATCACCTCGTCCGGCGTGGTGAAACCCGGACCGACGAACTCCTCGACCAGCTCGGCGAGGTCCGCGGCGCGGCCCGGGTTGGCGGCCCGGCGGCAGGTACCCGCCTCGCACCGGATCAGGTGGTCCGGGGTCACGATGAACCGGCCGGCGGTGACCAGGTACGCGGTGCGTGGCGCGGAGCGGACGACGGTCACCGCCCGGCCACCGGTCGTCGAGTACTCCGCGGTGTACGCCACCGACCCGGCCTGCCCCAGTTGGCCGACGAACTGGCCCAGCACGGTGGCGCTGTCGACGACGGTCCGGCCGTCCGGGACGATGCCGCAGCCGCCGAGCAGGGTCGCGGCCAGGAGCGCGGCGAGCGTACGCGTGGTCACCAGGCGACTCTGGCGCCTCCGGTGGTGCGGGGCAAGTGCCCGGCCACCGGATCGCGCCGACCGCCGGATAGTCTGGCCTGTCGTGGAGGTCCTCATCCGGCGGGCGCGCACCGGCGACGTGCGCGGGATCCGGCGCCTCCTCGACGCGTACGCCGGGCGCCTGCTCACCAAGGCCACCGTCACGCTCTACGAGGACGTGCAGGAGTTCTGGGTGGCCGTGCACAGCGAGGACGGCGCCGTGCTCGGGTGCGGGGCACTGCACGTGATGTGGGAGGACCTGGCGGAGGTACGTACGGTCGCGGTCGATCCACAGTGGCGGGGCCGGAAGATCGGCCACCGGCTCGTCGCCGAGCTGCTGGGTACCGCGCGCGAGCTGGGCGTACGGCGGGTCTTCGTGCTGACCTTCGAGACCGAGTTCTTCCGCTCGTTCGGGTTCACCGAGATCGACGGCGCACCCGTTTCGCCGGAGGTCTTCGAGCAGCTGCTCCGGTCGTACGACGAAGGGGTCGCCGAGTTCCTCGACCTGGATCAGGTCAAGCCGATCACGCTCGGCAACACCCGGATGCTGCTGCACCTGGCGGCGCCGGAGACCGCACCGTGACCCGGGTCGCCGCGATCGACTGCGGCACGAACTCGATCCGGCTGCTGGTCGCGGACCTGGGTGCTGACCTCGACGGCGCCGAGCCACGGGATGTCGTCCGGCGGATGGAGATCGTCCGGCTCGGCGAGGGCGTCGACGCGACCGGCGAGCTGTCCGCGGCCGCGCTGGCGCGGACCCGGGCGGCGCTCGGCGACTACGCGGCCCAGATCCGGGCGCTCGGTGCGCAGCGGGTCCGGATGGTGGCCACCTCGGCGACCCGGGACGCGGCCAACGCGGCGGAGTTCACCGGCATGGTCCGGGACACCCTCGGCGTACCGCCCGAGGTGATCAGCGGCGACGAGGAGGCGCACCTTTCGTTCGCCGGGGCGGTCGCCGGGCTGCCGCCGTCGGCCGCGCCGCCGTACCTCGTGGTGGACATCGGCGGCGGCTCGACCGAGTTCGTGTACGGCGTGGCCGCGCCACAGGTAGCCCGCTCCGTCGACATCGGCTGCGTCCGCATGACCGAGCGGCACCTGCCCGGCGACCCGCCGACGCCGGCCCAGGTCGCGGCGGCCACAGTGGACATCGAGGCGTGGGTCGACGAGGCGCTGCGCGCGGTGGGCGGCCGGGACGCGGGCACGCTGATCGGGCTCGCCGGCTCGGTGACCACGGTGACCGCGCTGGCGCTGGGGCTCCCGGCGTACGACCCGGAGGCGATCCACCACGCCCGGATCTCCGCCGTTGACGTCGCCACGGTGACCGCCGGCCTGCTGGGGATGACCCGGGCCGAGCGGGCCGCCTTGCCGGTGATGCACCCGGGCCGCGCGGACGTGATCGGCGCGGGCGCGCTGATCCTGCGCATCGTGATGGACCGGGCACGCGCGCCCTCCGTGCTCGCCTCCGAACGCGACATCCTCGACGGCATCGCGCTCTCGCTCGGCTAGTTGGTCCGGCGGACCGTGGCCCGGGACTGTTCCCGCGGCTCGGACTCGTCGCGGGACCACCACCATGCGTACGTCAGCGTGTCCGGTCGTGGCACGGTGACCACGATTCGGGCCGGGAACGGGCCGTCGTACGCGGTGAACGCCCCGGGCTGGGACTGCACGAAGCGCACCACACCCGGCAGTTCCAGGCAGGCGACGTGCAGTTCGAGCCGGCCGTGCTCGCCGGTCGCGAGGACGGTGTGCTCGACGTGCTGCAGTCCGTCGCGATCGGTGGTCGCCTCGTAGTCCAGCGTCACCGCCCGCCCGCGGACCACCGGCCGGACGGCGAGCCGCGCCACGAACGGGCCGCTTTCGGGCCCGTCGCCGCGGCCGCGGTAGATGCCGGGTGCTGCGGCCAGTTGGGCGAGCAGGTCGGTCATGACGGATACCGTACGGCCGCCGCGCAAGGGGGCGGGGTAGCGCGACCAGGGCAGATGCCACTACGGTGTCGTCTCGCTCAACTCACACGAAAATCGGGGAGGAACATCCAGTGTCAGATCAGAACGGGGCGCCGCCCCCGCCGCCGCCCGGGCCGCCGCAAGGACAGCCGCCCGGACCACCGCCGGCGTGGGGTACGCCTCCGGGCCCACCGCCGATGCAGGGCGGCGGGCCGGTGCCGGCCGCCGCACCGCAGAAGAAGGGCATCAGCGGCAAGACGATCCTGCGGATCGGGCTTGTCGTGGTGGTCGTGGTCGTCGCGATCATCGGTTGGTTCGCGAGCCGGAGCGAGCCGGCGAACGCGAAGGTCGGCGACTGCATCAGCGGCCAGACCGCCGACTCCATGAAGATCGTGGACTGTGCCGACGCGACCGCCGTCAACAAGGTGGTCGGCCGCGTGGAAAGCAAGACCGCGGAGGAGTTCGACGCGAACCTGGAGGGCATCTGCCAGCCGTACCCGACCGCGGAGTCCGGGTTCTGGCAGGGCAAGGAGGGCAAGAACCAGAAGGGGATCGTCCTCTGCCTGGAGCCGGTCAAGAGGTAGTCCGACGGGCGGTGGCGTGGCCGGTACCCGAAGTTCGTCCGCCACGCCGCTGCCCGCTTTCGTCGCCGGCTGGGACGTGGTTGGCTACGCCCCATGGGTGAAATGGTCTCGTACCAGAGCAATGGCGGCACCAGCGAGGGGTACCTCGCGCTCCCGGCCTCCGGCACCGGCCCCGGGGTCATCGTCATTCAGGAATGGTGGGGTCTGGTCCCGCACATCCGGTCGGTGGTGGACCGGTTCGCGGAGGCAGGTTTCGTCGCCATGGCCCCGGACCTGTACCACGGCGCGCACACCAGCGAGCCGGACGAGGCGGGCCGGCTGCTCATGGGCCTCGCGATGGACCAGGCGGCCAAGGACATCGCCGGAGGCGCCGGGTACCTCAACGGGCGCGCAGAGGTCACCGGGAAGATCGGGACGGTGGGCTTCTGCGCGGGTGGCAGCCTGGCGATGTGGTCCGCGACGCTCTCCGACCACGTCGCGGCGACCGTGGGCTTCTACCCGTTCATGCCCTGGGAGCGGATGTCGCCACAGTGGAGCAACTACGCCGGCAAGGCGAACATCATGCACTGCAGCGAGGAGGACGGTACGAGCGCCGCGCCCGGCATCCAGTTCGCCAAGCGGGCGATCGAGGAGGCCGGCGGTGAGGTGACCACGTACGACTACCCGGGCACCAAGCACGCGTTCTTCAACGACGACCGGCCGGAGGTGTACGACCCGGCAGCATCGGCCAGCGCGTGGGCGCGCACGCTGGAGCTGTTCCGGTCCCGTCTTTGATGCCGGCGGTCAGCCGTACCCCCGCGGATGTGGTTGCCCGCGCCGCCGAGGCGGCCGACCTGGCCGACCTCGACGGCGCGGTGACGTCATGCTTCGCCTGCCCTCGGCTGGTGGCGTGGCGGGAGGAGGTCGCCCGGACCCGGCGGGCGGCCTTCCGGGACCAGGTCTACTGGGGACGGCCGGTGCCCGGGTTCGGGCCGGCCGACGCCCGGATCCTCGTCCTCGGCCTGGCTCCGGCGGCCCACGGCGGCAACCGGACCGGGCGCATCTTCACCGGGGACCGGTCCGGGGACGTGCTGTTCGCGGCGCTGTACCGGGCCGGCCTCGCGAACCAGCCGGACTCGGTGTCCCGCGACGACGGCCTGGCCCTCCGGCACACCCACATCGTCGCCGCGGTCCGGTGCGCTCCACCGGACAACAAGCCGACCCCGCAGGAGCGGGACACCTGTGCCCCGTGGCTGCACCGCGAGGTTGAGCTGGTCAAACCCGCGCTGCGCGTGGTGGTCGCCCTCGGCGCGTTCGCCTGGGCCGCGTGGTGGCCCACCCTCGCCACGGTGTACGGCGTACGCCCTCCCACGCCCCGCCCGGCATTCGGGCACGGCGCGGTCTGGGCCGGGCCGGCCGCGAGCCAGCCGGCCCTGCTGGGCTGCTATCACGTGAGCCAGCAGAACACCTTTACCGGTCGTCTGACACCCGCGATGCTGGACGATGTGTTCGCCACCGCGAAGCGGCTTGCGGGCGTAGATTGACAGACCACGACACACGGGGATCAGGGCAGGTGCGGAACGCCGCGGCAACAACCGGACAAAACCGGCCGAAGCTTCCGCTCGGCGGGTGGTGGCCGCTGCTCGCGGTCGCCGGGCTCCTGGCGGTCGCCGCGGTGGCCGCCGCGCTCTCCGCGCCGCGCCTGTCCCGGGTGACCCCACCCGATCCGGGCCTGTCGCCGGGGCCGGTGCCGACCCGCCCGGTGCCCTCCGTGGCGGAGCCGACCGCAGATCCGGGCGCAGCCCCGCCCGGGACGATTCCGACCTGGCTGACGACGCTGCTGGCGGTCCTGTGCCTCGCCGCCGTCGTCGTTGTCCTCGCGATCGTGGTGTGGGTCCTGGTGCGGGGCAAGCTCGGGGTACGCCCGGGCACGCTGCCCGCCGAGGTGGGCCCGGCGGCACCGATGCGCCCGACCGCCGAGGAGGTGGTCGCGGCGGTCGACGCGGGGCTGTCCGACCTTTCCGACACCGACCGGGATCCGCGGCGGGCGGTCATCGCCTGCTGGGTCCGGCTGGAGCAGGCGGCCGCCGCGGCCGGGACGCCACGGCAGGCCGGCGACACCTCGACCGACCTGGTGGTGCGGCTGCTCGACGAGCAGCGGGTGGACCGGCGGGTGCTGGACGCCTTCGCCGGCATCTTCCGCGCGGCCCGGTACGCCACCCACGAGGTCGACGAGACCATGCGCTCCCAGGCGATATCCGCGCTGCGGCAGCTCCGGGCCGAGCTGACCGCGCGGGTCGGGCCGGTGACGGGCCCGTGACGAGCAACGACGAGGCCCGGCTCGACGAGCTGCTGCACTACGACGAGGAGGCGGCCGGTGGCGTGCGGCGTGAAGCCACCGGGGTGTGGCTCGCGAAGCTCGTGCTCCTCGCGGTCGTCCTCGCCGGCCTGCTCGTGATGTTCGCCCGGCTGATCGGCGTGGGCCTGCCGTTCGGCCTGACCCTCTCCGGGATCCTGGCCCTGCTGTTGCTGCGCCGGGTCGTCGCGCAGGTGCCGGCCGTACCACCGCCGCGACCCCGGCTGCGCGTCCCGGAGGCGGTCAGCAACCCGCCGCGGGACGGTCTCGCGGTCGCCGCGTCCCGCTGGAACACCCGGCTGAACTGGACCCAGTCCGACCCGGAGGCGTTCTCCCGGAACATCCGCCCAGCCATCGCCGACCTGGCCGACGAGCGACTGCGCCAGCGGCACGGCATCACCCGGACGAGTGAACCCGCCCGGGCCCGGGAGCTGCTGGGCGATCCACTGTGGACATTCCTGACGGCCCCGGTCAACCGAAGCCCGACGCCGCAGCAACTCGCGGCGCTCATCGCTCAACTGGAGGCACTATGAGGCGGTCGGAAGCCCTGCCGGTGTACGAGGTGGGCCGGCTCGGCCGGGCCGTGCTCGACGCGGTCGGCACGGTGCTGGTGGGCAAGCGCGACGCGCTGGAACTCGTCCTCGCGGGCATCCTCGCCGGTGGGCACGTCCTCCTGGAGGACCTGCCCGGCCTGGGCAAGACGCTGGCGGCCCGGTCGTTCGCGCAGGCGCTCGGATTGGACTTCCGGCGGCTCCAGTTCACCCCCGACCTGCTGCCGGCGGACGTGACCGGATCGTTCATCTACGACCAGCGCAGCCACGACTTCACCTTCCGGCAGGGGCCGGTCTTCACGAACCTCCTGCTCGCCGACGAGATCAACCGGACGCCGCCGAAGACCCAGGCGGCGCTGCTGGAGGCGATGCAGGAGAAGCAGGTCTCGGTCGAGGGCACCACCTACCGGCTCACCCCGCCGTTCCACGTGCTCGCGACCGCGAACCCGATCGAGTACGAGGGCACCTACCCGCTGCCCGAGGCCCAGCTCGACCGGTTCCTGTTGCGGGTGTCGTTCGGCTACCCGGCGGCCGAGGAGGAGTGGACCGTGCTCCGCCGGCGGATGGCCCGGCGCCGGGAGGAGGCGATGATCGATCCCGTGGTGGACGCCGGCACGCTGGTCGAGATGCAGGCCGCCATCGAGGACGTCGCGGTCGAGGACTCGATCGGCCGGTACATCGTGTCGCTCGCAGCGGCCACCCGCGAGCACCCGCAGGCGCTCGTCGGCGCCTCGCCGCGGGGCTCGCTCGCGCTGCTGCTGCTCTCCCGGGCCCGGGCCGCGCTGGCCGGGCGCGACTACGTGATCCCGGAGGACGTCAAGGGGGTCGCCGTGCCGGCGCTCGGGCACCGGATCTCGCTGCGGCCGGAGATGTGGCTGCGCCGGGTCGAGCCCGCCCAGGTGGTACGCGACGTGCTGGCGAGCACGCCGGCACCGGCGAGCGGCGCGCTGCCCACGTACCAGTCCGCGCCGCCGCCCCGCGAATCCGCTCCGCCGGGCGGGCAGCGGCCGGTCGACCCGTACCGGTACACCGCACCACCGCGGGGCTGACGCGTGTTGCGTCCCGCCGTCCCGGGGTCCACCCCGGTCGCCGAGGAGCCGGGTCCGCAGTGGGTACCGACCCGCGCGCTCGGCCGCGCGCTCGTGCTCACCGGCGTGCTGATCATCGGCGCCATGCTGCTCGGGCGGGTCGACCTCGTGCTGCTCGCCACCCCGTTCGCGCTCGGCACCGCGGTGGCGTTGCGGCGCCGGCCGGTGCGCCGCCCCCGGGTCCGGGTCTCCTCCGGCGACCAGCTGCTCGGCGAGGGCGGCACGGTCGACGCGACGATCAGCGTCGCCAACGCGGACGTCACCGCGTACGACCTGATCGTCGTACGGACCACTGTGGACCCGTGGCTGCGCTTCGAGCACGGCGACCGGCCGTACGTCACGCCGGCACCGCGCGGGACGATCGCCGATGTGGAGCTGCACGGGGAGGCGCTGCGCTGGGGTCGCCACGCGCTCGGTCCCACGCTCGCCTACGCCGTGGCCTGCGACGGACTGCTCATCAGCGCGACCGCCGTGGCCCCGGCGCGCCAGCTCAAGGTGTACCCGGTGACCGATCCGTTCGAGGCCGACGAGGCCATGCCCCGGGCCGCAGGCCTGGTCGGCGGGCACCGGTCCCGGCGGCCGGGCGAGGGCGGGGAGCTGGCCGGCGTCCGGCAGTTCGCCCCCGGCGACCGGCTGCGCCGGATCGACTGGCGGGTCTCGCTGCGGACCCGGGAGCTGTACGTCGCGGCGACGCTCTCCGACCGGGACGCCGAGGTCGTCCTGCTGCTCGATGTGCTCGCCGAGGCCGGCCGCTCGGGCGGCGTGCACGGGGCGGCCTCCGTCCTGGACACCACGGTCCGGGCCGCGGCCGGCATCGCCGAGCACTACCTGCACCGCGGCGACCGGGTCTCGTTGCTGGAGTACGGCTCGCAGATCCGTCGGCTGCGCCCGGCGTCCGGGCGCCGGCAGTACCTGACCGTGCTGGAATGGCTGCTCGACGTGAAACCGTCCGCGGCCCTTTACGAGATCGGCGGGTTCGGCTTCAACGCCCAGCAGCTGCCGTCCAACGCGCTCTTCATCGCGCTCACCCCGATGATCGACCTGCGCTCGGCGGGGCTGCTGGCGCGACTCGGCCGGGGCGGGCGGTTCGTGGTCGCGGTGGACACGCTGCCGCGCAAGCTGACCCTCCCGGTGAAGGGCGCCTGGGGCCAGGTGGCGTACCGGCTGTGGCTGCTCGAGCGCGCCAACGTCATCGGTCAGCTGCGCGAGCACGGCATCCCGGTGGTCGCCTGGGCCGGCGCCGGCAGCCTCGACCAGATCCTGCGGGACGTGTCCCGTCTCGCCTCGGCCCCGAAGGCGGTGCTGAGATGAGTGTCCTGGTGACGAACCTCAAGGAGGTGCGCGAGGGCCTGCTCGGGTCGATCGACCGGCTGCGGACGGTGGTGGCGCGGACGACCGCGGTACCGCTGCTGGTCCGGTTCGCCGTCTGGGTCGCCGGGTCGGCCGCGATGCTGGTCGCGCTGCCCCCCTCGATGCTGCGCAGCGGGCTCGGGCTGTTCCTGGTCGGCGCGGCCGCGATGCCGGCGGTGGCGCCGCGCACCCCGGTGGTCACCGCGATCACGCTGGTCCCGGTCTTCGGCTGGCTGCTCAGCACCAGCGGGTACGGGACACCGGTGACCCTCTGGCGACTCCTGGCGCTCGCGTCCCTGCTGTACCTCGTGCACGACACCGCCGCGCTGGCGGCCCAGCTGCCGTACGACGCGATCGTCTCGCCCGGGGTACTGCTGCGGTGGTCCGCCCGGGTAGCGCTGGTCCTGGCCGGGACCGTGTTCATGGGTACCTATGTTCTTGTCGCGGGTGAGCTGTTCGGCGGGCCGGGCACGCTGGTCGCGACCGTGGTCGGCCTGGCGGCCGCGGTGGGCGTCGCCGCCGTGCTCGCCCGGGTCGTGCCGCGCCGGCCGGATGACGGCCGGTAGCGGCTGGGTGCCACGTCACACCGCCCGGCGTCACGCGGCGCGGCGGCCGGCCGTCCGAGATGATGTGAACGTGAGCCCTCAGCGGATTCTCGTGGTCGGCGCCGGGCATGTCGGCCTCTACGCGGCGCTGCGGCTCTGCCGCAAGCTGTCGCCGCGCGTGGCGGAGGTCACCGTCGTCGATCCGCAACCACACATGACGTACCAGCCGTTCCTGCCGGAAGCCGCCGCGGGGAACATCTCGCCGCGGCACACCGTGGTGCCGCTGCGCCGGGAACTCAAGCGGTGCAACGTCGTCGCCGGTGAGGTGACCCGCATCGAGCACGCCCGCAAGGTGGCGATCGTGCAGCCGGTCATCGGGCCGTCCCGGGAGGTCGGTTACGACCACGTCATCGTCGCGCCCGGCTCGGTGTCCCGAACCCTGCCGATCCCCGGCCTGCGCGACAACGCGGTCGGCTTCAAGACCATCGGCGAGGCGATCTACCTGCGCAACCACGTCCTGGAGCAGCTCGACATCGCGGCGGCCACCAACGACGAGTTGACCCGGCGGCGGGCGCTGACGTTCGTCTTCGTCGGTGGCGGGTACGCCGGGATCGAGGCCCTGGCCGAGATGGAGGACATGGCGCGGGACGCGCTGCGCTACTACCCGGAACTCCGGCCGGAGGAGATGCACTGGGTGCTGGTCGAGGCCACCCAGCGGATCCTGCCCGAGGTGGACCCGGACATGGGCGCCTACACCGTGCAGCAGCTTCTCAAGCGACGGCTGGACATCCGGCTCGGCACGCTACTCGAGTCCTGTGTGGACGGTGTGGTGAAGCTCTCCGACGGCGACGAGTTCGCCTCCGACACGATCGTGTGGACGGCCGGCGTGAAGCCGCACCCGATGCTCGACCACACGGACCTGCCGCGGGACTCGAAGGGGCGGATCACCTGCCTCGCCACGCTCCAGGTGGTACGGCCGGACGGGTCCATCGTGGACGGTGCGTGGAGCGCCGGCGACTGTGCGGCCGTGCCCGACCTGACCTCGGCGGAGCCCGGTGCGCTCTGCGCGCCGAACGCGCAGCACGCGGTGCGGCAGGCGGTGCGGATGGCGGACAACATCCGCGCCGTGATCCGTGGGCAGCCGCCGGTGCGGTACCGGCACAAGTACGTCGGCTCGGTGGCGAGTCTCGGCCTGTACAAGGGCGTCGCCCAGGTGTACGGCATCAAGGTGCGCGGTGTGGTCGCCTGGTTCATGCACCGGACGTACCACCTCAGCCGGATCCCGTCGCTCAACCGCAAGGTGCGCGTCGTGATCGACTGGACGCTGGCGCTGTTCCTCAAGCGCGAGGTCGTGTCGCTCGGTCAGCTGCACGAGCCGCGGGAGTCGTTCACCGAGGTGACTCCGCGGATCTAGGTCCGGCCTAGACCTTCCAGGTCCACGTGTCGGCGAGCTTGCGACCGGGCCCGAACAGGCCCTCGAGCGCCGTACGCAACTGCTCCTCGCGCGGAGCTCCGGGGGCCAGCGCGACGCACGAGGCATGCCAGAACGCGACGTCGCGGCGGGCCTGGGCGCGCTCCCCGTCCCCGATCGGCGGCACCTGTCCGGTCCGCGCGACCTCCTTGAGCAGGTGCGAGGTCGGCTGCGAGAAGGTACCGACGGAGGCCCGGCGGCCGGCCGCGTACGGGCCGATGAAGAAGCCCTCGGGCAGACCGAACCCGATGGTGGTGGCGACCGCCCAGCGCATCGGGTCGGGCTCCGGTGGGGTCGGCAACGGTACCGGCACGAGCACACCGCCCGGCGAGACGCAGTCCTTCCAGTGGCCCTGGCTGATGAAATCGGGCACCGGCGCCCGGTCGGTGGCCGGCAACGGCTTCGGCGCGATCGGTACCAGCGCGAACGCCACCGCGGCGACCACGACCAGCCGCATGGCGTCCGAGACCGGCGTGCGCACGGCCCGGTCGAGCGCGAGCACCAGCAGGGTCGCGATCAGCGGTACGAGCGCGATCGCGAACCGCATCGGCAGGGCACCGTCGATGACCGGCAGGCCCTCCAGCATTGTGTACGGCCCCTGGTGGGTGGTCCGCTCGCCGTCCACCACGAGCTGCGGGCCCAGGGCGAGCCAGCCCATCACCACCGACGCGAGCAGGATCGCCCAGGTCAGCGGGTTCCGCCAGAGCCACAGCACGCACAGCCCCGCGACGAGCAGCAGCGGCCAACCGAGGAACGTGTTGTACTCCGCCGCTCCGGTCGACAGGGACGCGCTCTCCGCGGAGCCGGCCAGCGAGAGCGGCGAGAACGCCGGGAAGCTGGCCAGGTCGGCGGAGAAGTACGCCGGGCTGAACGGCCCGTTCGGCACCCGCTGCCGGCCGGCGAACTGGACCGTCAGTGGGTAGAGCAGCGCGGTGGTGCCCAGGGCGGTCGCGAGCACGGCCGCGGCGAGGAACCGCGGCGCCATCCGTGCCGCCCGGACCGGGTTGACCAACGCGTACCCGACGACGACCAGCAGCATCGTCAGCGTGGTGAGGAAGAGGACCTCCTCGCCGATGAAGACCTGCAGGGTGACCAGCCCGGCGAGCAGGACGGCCGGCCCCAGCAGCCGGCGCAGCCCGGCATGGTAGTCGGGGTGGTCCGGGTCGGCGGCGCGGGCCATCTTCACCACGCACCAGACCATCGCCGGTACCAGCCACTGCGCGGTCATGTGCAGGTGGGCGTTGGACTGCGAAACCATCGCCGGAGCGAAACCGCACAGCGCCGCGCCGACCGCCCCGGCCGCCCGGTGCGCGCCGAGCGTCCGGGTGAACAGCAGGTACCAGGCGATCGCGGTCACGCCGAGGTTCCCGGCCACGATCAGCGCGAACGTGACCGGCGCGCCGAAGGCCAGCGTCACCGGGGCGAGCAGCACACCGAGCGCGATGATCGAGGTGTTCGCCAGCAGGTTCACCCCGTCCGGGGAGTTGAGCCGGTCGGTCACGAGCTGGAAGTCGCCGAAGAACACCCGCGTGTCGTACGCGATGAACCATTCGTAGAGGATCTGGTCGTCGACGTTGAGCGCGAGCGTGCGGGTGGCCGGATCCGGCCACAGCCCGTGGGTCAGCCAGAACGCCGCGGCCAGGAACAGCAGGCACACCCCGACGTCCGGGGCGGACGGCCGCCGGAGCACCCCGGTGAGCCGGGCCCGTACCGATCGAGCCGGGGGGCGGGCCGGCGTCGTCTCGATGATGTGTTCCTTCTCCGCGGGGGCCGTGCTGGTCACAACCACGGACCTTATCTGGGCCGGGTACGTCGGTGCGCCCTGGAGGCCGGAACGCTACCGTTGAGGCGCCGCCCGGGTGGTGGAATCGGCAGACACGGCCGCCTTAAAAGCGGTTGCCGAGAGGCGTGCGGGTTCGAGTCCCGCCCCGGGCACGCAAAGGCATCCGCACGCGGATCATGAGGCGCCTGAGCAGGATCGTCGGTCTCCGGCCGCGCAGAACGCGGAGATTGTTCGAGTGCGGCCGTGAATGTCGTCGGGAAGGTCCG
>Ga0209481_10000005_pt1 | contig 138156 bp, 123 predicted proteins | sample SoiMetdeltSBSDD3_FD_187598 | JGI IMG/M metagenome (GOLD analysis project Ga0209481, IMG submission 187598) | Bulk soil microbial communities from a Populus tree surrounding site in Tennessee, USA - Soil MetaG P. deltoides SBSDD3 (SPAdes) (version 2) | ecosystem: Environmental > Terrestrial >...
CCCGGAGCGGGTCCGGGCCGCCGAGCCGCGGGCCGCGCCACCCGGGCTGGTGTTCGCGCGGGGCGGCTTCGAGCTGGCCGGGCTGCGGCCGGTACTGGTCCGGGCGATGAACGTGCTGCGCCAGTACTCCGAGGAGGAGGTGGCCGGGGCGTGGGCGGAGATGGCCTCGGCCCTGGCGCCGGGCGGTCTCCTGGTCGAGGGCACCTCGGACGAACTGGGTCGGCTGGGCGCCTGGGTGGTGGTCGATCGCGGCGGTCCGCGCACGCTCACCCTGGCCGCCAAGCTGTCCACACTGGACCGGCCGGCGACGCTGGCGGAACGGCTGCCGAAGGCACTGATCCATCGCAACGTCCCGGGTGAGCAGGTATTTGCGCTGCTCAGCGCCCTCGATGAGGGGTGGCGGGACGCGGCGCCGCTCTCGACCTTCGGACCGCGCCAGCGCTGGGTACGGGCGGTCGAGACAGTCCGGGAGCGGGGCTGGCAGGTTCTGGACCGCCGGTCGCGTTGGCGGCTCGGAGAGGTGACGGTCCCCTGGCCGTTCGTACCATCACAGTAGCGACAAGTCGTACTTGCGTAACCCGATCGCTTGCCGGCGCGTTCTCCCCATAGGATCTGCCGCTTCCAGGGAGGCTAATGCCGGTGAGCCGGTCAACGCGTGTTATCACCCGTACGTTGCTGCCCGCCGCGACCGCGGCCGCCGTGCTCGGCTGGATCGTCGCGCTGGCGTGGACCGCACCGGCCGCGGCCGGCCTGGGGATGAGCGTGGTCGCCGTGCCGGGCCAGTACGCGACCCAGTCGCCGTCGGAATCGCCGTCGGAATCGCCGTCGGAGTCCCCATCGGAATCGCCGTCGGAATCGCCGTCGGCGTCCCCGTCGGAGTCCCCATCGGCGTCCCCGGCGGAATCGCCGTCGGAGTCCCCGGCGCCGCAGCTGCCGGTCACCGGTGACCGAGGGGTGCCCAACGTACTGTGGGTGATCGCGCTCAGCTTCATCACCGCCGGCACCGGGCTGCTGCTGCTCAGCCGGCACCTGCGCGACCGGGTGCTCCGCTAGGACGCCCGACAAAGTGCGGGGAGTTCGTGGTTGTGGCCGCGGCCACAACCACGAACTCCCCGCACTTTGTGTTTAAAAGGCGCAGTTCACCAGCACCGGCTCGGGCATCAGCGTGACCCCGAACCGGTCGTGGACCCCGTCGCGGATCCGGGTGGCGAGGCGCAGCAGCGCGGTCGTCGTACCGGCACCCCGGTTGGTCAGGGCCAGCGTGTGCTTGGCCGAGATCGCCACGTCACCCTCACCCGGGTACCCCTTGGTGAAGCCGGCCCGCTCGATCAGCCAGGCCGCGGAGACCTTCACCGTCCCGTCCAGGCTCGGCCAGGACGGCGGCTCGGCGCCCGCCCTCGCCACCAGGGCCGCGTACGCCGCCGGGTCCAATACCGGGTTCGTGAAGAACGATCCGACCGAGTACGTGTCCGGGTCGTCCGGATCGAGCACCATGCCCTTGCCGCCGCGCAGCGCGAGCACCGCCTCGCGGACCGCGAACAGCGGGGCCGTCCCGCCGAGCGGCACCCCGAGCAGGTCGGCCAGCTCTGCGTACCGGATCGGGGTGGACTCGACCGCCTCGGTCAGCCGGAAGCTCACCGACAGCACGACCCACCGGCCGGAGTGCTTGAACACGCTGGTCCGGTAGCCGAATCCGCACTCGTCCGGGGCCATCGTGAGCACCTCGTCGGCCACCCGGTCGAACACCTGGACCCCGGTGATCGTCTCGGTGACCTCCTGGCCGTACGCGCCGACGTTCTGGATCGGGGTGGCGCCGGCCGAGCCGGGGATCCCCGACAGGCACTCCAGGCCCGCCCAGCCGGACTCGACCGCGGTGGCGACCAGGTCGTCCCAGTCGGTGCCGGCCTGCACGGTCAGGTCCACGCCGGTCGGGGACTTCTCGACCGAGAACCCGCTCGACCGGAGCAGGATCACGGTCCCCGGAACGCCCTCGTCGGCGACGACGACGTTGCTGCCGCCGGCCAGGAGCAGCGTTGGCTCACCCGTGACCGCGGCATCCCGTACGCTCTGAACGATCTGCTCCGCGGTGACCGCGGTGACCAGGCGGCCCGGCGGACCACCCAGGCGGAGGGTGGTGTACCCCGCGAGGGGGTCTGCGGTCGCGGGAGCGCTAACGTCAGGCACGCCCCTCACCCTAGGCTGGGAGGCCGGAGGATCGCGATGACCCGGACCCATGGCACCAAGGAGTTCTGGCTGTCCGCGCTGCGCGTGGACGGGCCGGCGTTCCGCGCGGCGGTGGGCGCCCCGGGCGCGCTCGAAGCCCCGGTGCCGTCGTGCCCGGACTGGCGGGTCCAGGACCTGGTCCACCACGTGGGCGCGCTCTACACGTTCGTACGCCGGCACCTCAGCCGGGGGGTGACCAGCCCGCCGGAGCCGGAGCTGCGGCCCAAGCCGGACGAGCTGCCGACCGGCGAGGCGTCGCTGCCGTGGTGGGACGAGCAGTTCACCGAGCTGGTCTCGCTGCTGGCCGCGATCGACCCGGAGACCCCCGCCTGGAACTGGGCGCCCCAGCCGAAGAAGGCCGGGTTCTGGCCGCGCCGGATGGCCCTCGAGACCGCGGTCCACCGGTGGGACGCGCAGATGGCGATAGGCATGACCGAGCCGGTCGAGACCAGGCTCGCGGCGGACGGGGTGACCGAGGTGATCGACACCTGGCTGCCCTCCGGCCGGCGCAAGGGCGGCCCGACCGGCCGGGTCGGCGTCGTCCAGCTCGCCGCCACCGACGTCGAGGACTACTGGTACGTCCGGCTGCGCGCCGACGGCGGGGTCGCGCTGCTCGACATGGAGACGCTCCTGGACACCGACGACCCGCACGCCCGGGTGCTCGCCCAGGGCACCGCCAGCGACCTCATGCTGGCGCTCTACGGCCGGGTGCCGTTCGACGTCCTCGACATCACCGGCGACGCCACCTTGCTGGGCGCGCTGCGCACGGGGTGACTGGGCGGTGGTGATCGGGCGGGAGCGGCCCACGCTGGAGAAGGTGGCGCTGCGTGCGGGCGTCTCGCGGGCGACCGTGTCCCGCGTGGTCAACGGCTCGCCCAAGGTCGCCGAACACATCCGGGAGGCCGTCCTGCGGGCGGTCGAGGAGCTCGGGTACGTGCCCAACCAGTCGGCCCGCAGCCTGGTCACCCAGCGGACCGACTCGATCGCGCTGGTCCTGCCCGAGGCCTCCACCCGGGTCTTCTCCGACGACCAGTTCTTCCCCGGCATCATCCGCGGGGTCAGCCAGGAGCTGGAGGCGGCCGACAAGCAGCTCGTCCTGATGATGGCCGGCTCGGCCGCGAGCCACGACCGGATCGAGCGGTACGCGATGGCCCGGCACGTCGACGGCGTGATCATCTTCTCCATGCACGGCGCCGACCCGCTGCCGAACACGCTGGACCGGATGGGCATCCCGGTGCTCTGCGGCGGCCGCCCGCTCGGCCGGTCCGCCGTGCCCTACGTGGAGTGCGACAACCTGACCGGCGCCGCCCTGGCCGTCCGCCACCTGCTGGCCAGCGGCCGGACCCGGATCGCCACGATCGCCGGCCCGCAGGACATGGTCGCCGGGATCGACCGGCTCACCGGGTACCGCAGCGAGCTGCGCGAGTCGCGCCGGCGCTCGATCGTGGCGGTCGGCGACTTCACCCGGGACTCGGGCTCGGTGGCGATGCGGCAGCTCCTCGAGGACGACCCGGCCCTGGACGCGGTGTTCGTGGCGTCGGACCTGATGGCGCACGGCGCGCTCCGGGCGCTGCGCGAGGTCGGCCGCCGGGTCCCCGACGACGTGGCCGTGGTCGGCTTCGACGACGTCGAGCTGGCCCGGTTCACCGACCCGCCGCTGACCACGGTCCGCCAGCCGATCGTCGGCCAGGGCCGGGAGATGGCCCGTCAACTGCTGCGCCAGCTCGCCGGCGAGGAGATCGAGCACGCGGTCGTCCTGCCGACCGAGCTAGTCGTGCGCGAGTCCGCGTAGCCTCACCGCGGTGTCGTACGTGGACCGTCCGAACAGGACGAGGCGGGCCTCCGTCACGTTCACCGGATGGGCGGACCCCAGGGTGGTCAGCGCCTGCCGGATCGCGTCGTCGAGCGGCCAGCCGAAGATGCCGGCCGAGATCAGCGGGAACGCCACGGTCTGTGCCCCCAGGTCGTCCGCGACCGCCAGCGACGTCGCGTAGCAGGAGCGCAGCAGCGGCGAGTGGTCCACATCGTCCGTCCACACCGGACCAACGGTGTGGACCACCCAGCGGGCCGGGAGGTCGCCCGCGGTCGTCGCCACCGCCTGCCCGGTCGGCAGGCCGCGGCCGTACCGGGACGCGCGCAGCGCCCGGCACTCGGCCAGGATCGCCGGTCCGCCGGCCCGGTGGATCGCGCCATCCACGCCACCGCCGCCGAGCAGCGACGAGTTGGCCGCGTTGACGATCGCGTCCACGCGCTGTCGGGTGATGTCACCCTCGACGAGGTTGATCTGCAACGGTCACCTCGGTGGAGAGTCCCAGCACGCGCCGGGCCAGCAGCGTTCCGCCGGCGACGGCAGCCGGCATCACCAGCACCGCGACGAACGGGATCAGGCAGCAGACGAAGACGCTCATCCCGAAGCCCAGCGCCAGCGGGCGGTGGGCACGCAGCATCCGGCGCCGCTCCGGCAGCCGCATCCCGCGGCGGTTGAACGGTACGCCCACCAGCTCCACGGCGAGGACCCAGCCGCCGACCGTCGCGCCGATCACCGGGATCAGGGTCTGCCCGACCAGCGGGATGAAGCTGGCGAGGAACAGCGGCACCGTGACGGTCAGCGAGAGCAGGATCAGCCGCGCCGAGTCGAGCAGCGAACGCCACCAGCGCACATCCACGGCCTGCGGCACGCCGCCCAGCCGGTCCTCGATCCGTTTCGAGATCTTCTCGTAGAACGGGTCGCCGACCAGCAGCGTCACCGCGGTGAACGAGACGATGGCGAGCACCACGGCCGCGCCGACGATGCCGGTACCGGCCAGGATCCGCGCCGCGGACCGGGCGCCCGGTGCCCAGTCGTCCGCGAACCAGGTGACCGCCCCGGCCAGGTCGTCGACGAAGAGGACCAGCGCCACGAACGCGCCGGTGAACAGCAGCGCCGTGATCAGGGCCGGGATGAGGCCGAGCAGGACAAGACGGGGATTGCGGCCGTACATGGCCAGGCCCCGGCCGAGCAGCCGTACCCCGTCGAAGAAGTCCCTCACGCCAACCGGACCCGCACCCGGCGGTTCGCCCTGCCCTTGCTCTCCACCTTGACCACCTGCAGCTTGCCGACCTGCGCGGTGGAGGCGACGTGGGTACCCCCGTCCGCCTGCACGTCCAGGCCGATGATGTCGACGATGCGCACCTCGGTCTCGTCGGGCGGGATCAGGTTGGTCTGGGTACGGATGATGTCCGGCAGCGCCAGCGCCTCGGACCGGGGCAGCACCCGGGTCTCGATCCGGCGGTCGGAGACGAGCTCGGCGTTGACCAGCTCCTCCAGCCGCGCCTTGAAGTCGGGCGGGATCTCGGGGAGGTTGAAGTCCATCCGGGCCTCGCCCGGCTCCATGTTCCCGCCGGTGACGAGTGCGCCGAAGTCGCGGAACACCACGCCGCACAGCACGTGCAGGCCGGAGTGGGTACGCATGAGCAGGGTCCGCCGGGTGTCCTCCACGGCACCGGTGACCGTCGCGCCCACCGGTGGTAGCGGGTCGCCCTCGGCCGGGAGCAGGTACGGGTCGTCGCCCTTGCGGGTACCCACGATCCGCGTCTGTACGCCCTGCCACAGCAGTACCCCGTGGTCCGGCGGCTGCCCACCGCCGCCCGGGTAGAACGCGGACTTGTCGAGCACGATCCCGTCGCCGGGGTCGGAATGCAGCACCGTGCACTCCCACTCGCGGGTCGAGGGGTCGGCCAGGTCGAGGCGGTAGGTCCGACCGTGCTGCGTGACACCCATGGGTACGCAGATTACCCGTTGAGGAACTCCGAGATCCTCGCCCGGAGGTCGGCCCGCTGGGTCCACAGGACGCCGGGCTTGTCGTACACGTGCAGGGTCGCCTGCGGCAGCACGCCGGCGAGGTCCTCCGCGACGGTCGCCGGGTGCAGCTCGTCGCCCCGGCAGCCCAGGACCAGCGCGGGTGCCCGGACCGCCCGCAGCTGCGCCCGATCGGTGACGGCCACCTGGTCCGGCAGGGTGGCCAGGCCGCGCGCGAGCCCGTCCCGTAACAGCTGGTCGGTGCGCTGCCGGATGTACGACCACGCGGACGGCGTGTCGCGCAGCGCCGGTGGGGTGTCCATCGAGACCACGTCGGCGACCGCGGCGGCCTCGCCGGACTCGACCGCGGCGAGCAGGGCGGTCAGGCGGGCCTTGGCGGCCTCCGGTCGGGGGGTGTCGAGCACCGCGGGCAGGAAGAAGACGACCCGGTCGAACCGGGTCGGGTGGTCGGCGAGCAGCCGGCACAGCGCCGCGGCGCCGAGGCTGACCCCGACCGCGCGGGTGGCACCCGACAGGTCCGCCACGGCCCGGAGGTCACGCGCCAGGTCGAGGTACGTCCACGGCCCGGACGGCGCGTCCGACCGGCCGTGCCCGCGGAACTGGAAGAAGACCTTGCGGCCGGCGACCGCGCTGCCGAGCGGCCTGGTGTCGGCGATGCCGTTGGCGAGCCCGTGCGCGAACACGGTGACCGGGTCGCCGGCACCGGTGCTCAGGCACTCCAGGCAGACCCCGTGCGGCGTCGGTACCAGATCGGTCGGCGGTTCGGGCAGGGTCGGCCGGCCGGTGCGCGGCGCGGTGTTGCCCGGCCCGTAAGGCCCCGGACCGCCGCCGGGTGGTGGCGGCCAGCGCCAGTTCACGGCGACCTCTTTGGTGACCTCATTGTCACCAGGGCCCCCGGCCGTCGGCGACATCGCGCAGCGCGGGACGGACGTCGAGGAGGTAGACGAGGGCGACCCCGGCCGCGATGAGCGCGAACAGGCTGACGCCGCCGGCGTTGAACAGCAGGGACAGGACCAGGCTGACCCCGATCAGGCCGAGCCACGCGGGCTTCGAGAGCGTGCCGATGGCCGGGAACGCATCGGCGCGCTGGATCAGGCAGTGGATGAACGCGCCAAGGGCCAGGGCGAGCGTGATCAGCAGGAGCAGCAGATTGATCGCACCGATCACGTAGCCGTACCAGAGCGTCGCCGCCATCGGCATGCCGTCAGCCATGCCATCGAGCTTAGGCCGCCGACCAGGCATCGACATGCCGGGGTCGCTGCACTAACTGCGGGGAGTTCGTGGTCATGGGCCGGCCCATGACCACGAACTCCCCGCAGTTGGTGCGTGTGGGTTACTTGCTCGCGGCCGGGCGGGTGCGCTTGACCGGCTTGGCGGGAGCCACCGCCGGGGTCACCTCGGCCGGCTCGCGGACGGCCAGCTCGGTCGCCGTGCCGTCGCGGCCGACCACCCGCTCGCCGCGGGCGATCAGGGTGGCGTAGACGGTACGGGCCTCCTTCAGCGCGGTCGCGGCGTTACGGCGGGCGTTCCGGCGCAGCTTGTCGAAGTCGACGTCGAACTCGCGCGCGTCGACCTTGCCGCGCAGCTCGTTGATCCGCGCGGGCAGCTTGCGCAGCTGCTGGTAGGCGTAGTCGCCGGCGCCGGCGGCAGCGTACAGCGGCGCGGGGTACTTCTTGGTGCTCATTGCGTCTCCTCAGGGTTGTTCGCCCGGGCGTTCTCCCGGCGGAACGTTTCGTATATCTGGCTCAGCGACTGCTTCTGGGCCACGGTCAGGTCCGGGTCAGCGGCGATCGCCGCGAGCACGCCCTGCCCCTCTTTCGCGTCGAGAAGGCCGGCACGCAGGTACATCATCGGCGTGCTCACCCGCAGCGCGCTCGCGATCTGCTGCAGCACCTCGGCACTCGGCTTGCGCAGGCCGCGCTCGATCTGGCTGAGGTACGGGTTGGAGACCCCGGCCCGGTCGGCGAGCTGGCGCAGCGAGACGCCCGCGTTACGGCGGAGGTCACGGATGAACTCCCCGATGTCGCGGGGCAGGTCCCGGTGTGGCGTCACGCAGCCAACGCTAGCCGGTGGTGCTAGCAACTGCAAGCAAAACGCTAGCTACAGCTAGCGTGACCCCGGCCACACGGCCCGGACCTCGCCGACGACCTGGCCGCCGCCGTACACCGGCTGGATCAGATCCGGCGGTACGACGTCCAACCGCCGCAGTGCGGCCGTGACGACCGGGCCGATCGCGCGCTTGTTGCCGTCGTCGACCTTCAGCGCGACGGCACCGGCACCCGGCACCGCGACCGCCATCACCCCTTCGGCCCCGCCCTTGGCCAGCAGACCGGGTACCCCCCGCATCAGGCGGGTGTCCTCGCGCTCGGGACCCGCCCCGCCGACCAACTCCGGATGGGCCCGCATCGCGTCGGCGACGGTACGCTCCGCGGTACCCGGTGCGGCATGCACGAGGGTCAGGAACGCGACGGCCAGCCCGCGCAACGGCAGCGCGAACACCGGCGCGCCGCAGCCGTCGACCCCGGTCGCCGGGACGCTCGCGCCGGCCAGATCCTCCACAGTGGAGCGCAGCTGCTTCTGCAGCGGATGGTCCGGTGACCGATAACCGTCGATGGGCCAGCCCGCCGCGAGGCAGGTGAGGACCATCCCGGTGTGCTTGCCGGAGCAGTTCATCGCGATCCGTTCCGGACCCCGTCCCCCGGCCAGCCAGGCGCGCCGGGCCTCCTCGCCGATCGGGTAGTCGGGCGGGCAGGCCAGGACGTCCACGGTCAGGCTCGCGCAGCCGAGCATCTCCCGTACCCCGGTGAGGTGGGCCGCTTCGCCGGAGTGGCTGGCCGCGACCAGCGCGAGGTGCGCGGGGTTCGCCAGCCGCAGCCCGGCCCGCAGCATCCCGACCGCCTGCATCGGCTTGTTCGACGAGCGCGGGAACAGGGCGCCGTCGGGATCCCCGGCGCTGGCGACGAGAGTGCCGGTCGCGTCCAGGACGACCACGGAACCCCGGTGCCACGCCTCGGCGACGTTCGACCGGACCACCTCGGCCAGCGGCACCCCGCCGGCGTAGGACCTAGTCACGGGCGGGGATCCCGAGCATCTCGCGGGCCTGCCCGGCGGTCATCGGCGGGCGCTGGGCCAGCCGGGCGAACGCGGTCGCGCGCGCGACGAGCTGCATGTTGGACTCGACCGGCTGGCCCTTGGCGTAGCTGATGGTGTCCTCCATGCCCACCCGCAGGTGCCCGCCGGCGGCGAGGCTGGCCAGCAGCACCGGGATCGAGGTGCGGCCGATGCCGGTGGCGGAGAACGTCGTACCGGCGGGCAGGTCCCGCAGCGCGGTCGTGCACGCGGCCAGCGTCTCGACCGTACCGGCCATCCCGCCCGGTACGCCCATCACGAAGTCCACGTGCACGTGACCGCCGGCCGGAAGGCCGTGCTTGTCGAGCAGCCGCCGCAGCCCGTGCAGGTGGCCGAGGTCGAAGATCTCGTACTCCGGCACGATCCCGCGCTCCTGCATCCGGGTGTGCAGCTCGACGATGAACTGCCAGCGGTTCATGAACACGTCGTCGCCGAAGTTCACCGTGCCCATGGTGCAGGAGGCCATCTCGGGTCCGGCGTCGAGCACGCGCAGCCGGTCACCCTCCGGGTCGGTGACCGCGCCTCCGGTGGAGAGCTGGACGATCAGGCCGGTCGACTCCTTGAGCGCCGCCACGGTCTCCTCGAGCCGCCCCGGGTCCAGCGTCGGTAGCGCCTCGCCGTCCCGGATGTGCACATGGATCACGCCGGCACCGAGCGCCTCGCACTCCTTCGCCGTCGCGGTCAGCTCCGCCAGGGTCACCGGCAGCGGCGGCACCTCCGCCTTGCTCGACTCGGCGCCGGTCGGCGCCACCGTTATCAACGTGCCAGACATGCCCTGAGCCTAGGCCAGCCCGCCGCACCCGGCCGCCGGGCGCCGGGCTCAAGCGGCTGCGCGGTGGGCGAGGAGGACACTGCCGCTGACCGAGCGCTCCATGTGCGCCAGCTCCCACTCGCCGCTGTGCACGCTGAACCCGTCGTCGCCGAACGCCAGCCAACGACCACGCATCACGCGCTGCTCGGGGTCGAGCACGAACCGCACGGTGCCGTACCCGGTCGCGGTCACGCTCTCGGGCGGGTGCTCGGACCAGGTACCGGAGACGACACGGTCCTCGACCGCGAGATGCAGGCGCAGCCGCGCCCCGGTCGGGTGCGGCAGGCTCTGGCCGAGCAGCCGGCCCCGGTGCTTGCGCAGGACGATCACGTGGTCGCCGGGCAGCTGTGCCGTGCGCTTCTCGCACCGGCTGCGCCAGATGCCGACGAGGTCGTCATCGTCGTCCGCACCGGCCGGCACGGTGTCGAGAGCGGCGGATGCCGGCGCCGGTGGGCTGACCGCGATGAGACCGGCCTGAGCGGCCGCGGCCAGGCCCAGACCGGCCGAGAGCTTCATGAGCATCCCGTACGCCGTGCGGGCTCTGGGCAGCCGCTCGGCCCAGACCAGGCCGGCCGCCGCCACCTCGTCGACGTCCGCCTCGGCGAGCCGGGTCAGCATGCCCTCCAGCGCGATGGCCAGCGCCTGCGGTCTCGGTGCCTGCTCGACCGAGGCCCGGATCCCGTAGTGCCCGTCGAGGTGACGGAAGTTCGGCCCGTCCAGCAACAGGTCGAAGACGGCGCACTCGTACAACTCGGCGAGCCGGCCGAGCACGGCGAGGGACGGCGCGTACCCGGTGGGGCTCGGCCAGTTCTCCCAGTACGAGAAGTTCTTGAAGGTCTTCAGGTCGTCGGGCCAGCGGCGGTTCCACTCGTCGGCGGCGTCGCGCTGGCTCCAGCTGTGTGCGAGCCGCATCGCGACAAGGCCGTTCACTGCGAACTTGTCCCGGAACGCGGCCGCGATCTCGTGCCAGGGCAGGCCCATCGCCCGCGCGGTCGCGGCCAGCTCGAGCTGGTCGGGCCGCATGCCGCGGCGGCGCTTTCGCGCGGGGTTGCTGGACTTGCCTCGGCCGCCGCTCACGTGCCCTCACCACCGTCCACAGAGGAATCGTGACCACCCTAGCGCCTCGAAACCCGTTTCGTGGTACCCGAATCCGGGTGTCGTGACTCTCCACGTCCCACGGGGACACCGGACCTGACGCGATGGCCAGCGACGGTTCCCCGCTGCACCGGAGTGGAGCGGGGAACCTGGACCACGTTCAGCGCACCCGCCGGAAGAACTCCCGGACGTCGCCGACGAACAGCTCGGGAACCTCCAGCGCCGCGAAGTGCCCGCCGGTGTCGAACTCCGACCAGTGCACGATGTTCTGCCCCTGCTCGGCGTACCGCCGGATCGCCACGTCCTCGGCGAAGACCGCCACTCCCGTGGGCACGGCTGACCGCGCCGGCCAGCGACCGGAGTGCATGCTCTCGTAGTAGAGGTTCGCCGCCGAGCCGGCGGTGCCGGTCAGCCAGTAGAGCATCACGTTGGTGAGGATCCGGTCCCGGTCGACCGGAACCTGCGTCCACTCCTCGAACTTCTCCACGATCCAGGCGAGCTGGCCCACCGGGGAGTCGGTCAGCCCGTAGGACAGCGTCTGCGGGCGGGTGGACTGGATCTGGAAGTACCCGTTGCCCTCGGCGAGGTACCGGTTCAACCGTGCCAGCCGCGCCTTCTCCGCCTCGGTGAACGTGGCCCGGGTCTCCTCGTCCACCTCACCCCACGGGATGAACCCGACCGTCGCCGCGTTGACGTGCACGCCGGCAACGTGCTCGGGGTCGACCCGGCCCAGGTCCGGTGCGACGAACGCGCCGTAGTCCCCGCCCTGGGCGCCGTAGCGCTGGTACCCGAGCCGGCGCATCAGCTCGGCGAACGCGGTGGCGACCCGGTGGCTGTCCCAGCCGGTGTCGCGGGTGGGTCCGGAGAACCCGAAACCGGGAATCGACGGTACGACCACGTGGCACGCGTCGGCGGGGTCAGCACCGTGCCGGCGCGGATCGGTCAGCGGGCCGATCACGTCCAGGAACTCGACGATCGAGCCCGGCCAGCCGTGCACGAGCACAACCGGCAGCGCGTCCGGCTCCGGCGACCGGACGTGCAGGAAGTGGATGGTCTGCCCGTCGATCGCCGTGGTGAACTGCGGCAGCTCGTTGAGCCGCGCCTCGTGCTCGCGCCAGTCGTACCCGCCGGCCCAGTACCCGGCGAGCTCCCGCAGGTGGTCCACCGGCACCCCGCGGCTCCACGGCTCGCCGGGCAGGACCTGCGGCCATCGGTTACGCGCCAGCCGGTCGCGCAGGTCGACCAGGTCGGACTGCGGGACGTCGATACGGTACGGCTGCATGGCTCTGTCCCCTCTCAGCTGAAGTCGGAGATGGTGTCGCTGACGGACCGGCTGAAGCTCAGGCCGGGACGACCGGCCACCGTGGGCACGGTGTCGGTGACGGGCGCGGGCCGGCCGACATGGCGTGCCCAGTCGGCGAGCAGGACATCGGCCGGGGCGTACGGACCCATGGCCGCCCGGGCCTCTTCCGGCGTGATCTCCTCGTAGCGCAGCGGACGGCCGAGCACCATGCCGATCTGCTCGACCTGCTCCCGAAGGGTCAGCGACTCGGGACCGGTCACCCGGTAGGTGGCGCCGGCGTGCGCGTCGTCGACGAGCGCGCGGACCGCGACGGCCGCCATGTCGGCCGGGTGTACCGGCGAGCCGGCCGCGTCCGGGTACGGGCCGCGCACCACGTCACCGGCCCGGACCTGACCGGGCACGTCGAGCGCCCAGTGCAGGGCGTTGGAGGAGGCGATCTCCAGTCGCAGGAACGTCCACTCCAGGCCGGAGGCGACAATCGCGTCCTCGATCTCGGCGTGGAAGGCGGCCACGTCGTCGGGCTGCTCGTCGACGCCGTCGACCACGGCACCGGAGGACTGGAACACGATCCGCCGCACGCCGGCCTCCTTGGCCGCGGCGAGGAACGCGGGCGCGAAGCCGGGTACGACGGCGAGCAGGAAGATCGCGGAGACGCCGGCCATCGCGGCGGGCAGCGTGGCCGGATCGGCCAGGTCGCCGGCGACGACCTCCGCCCCGTCCGGCAGCCCGGCGCCGTCCGGATCCCGGGTCAGCGCACGGACCGGCTCGCCGGCGGCGACCAGTTGCTCCACGATCGACCGGCCTACGGGAGCCGTGGCAGCGGTTACCAGAATCATGGTCATCTCTCCCTTGACGTGGCGGTTCTATCGGAACGTAGTGCTCCGTTCCTTTATCAGCTTAGCAGAACGGAACAGTCCATTCCAGTCGCGGATCAAAGATCTTCAGAGCAATCCAGCCACTTCTCCACAGCCCGACCCACCCGACCCGCCGGACCCGGCGGACCCGGCGGACCCGGCCGGACCGTCCACTCCGGACGGTCGAACCGGCGACTCTGACCGGCACAGGTCAGGGCCGAAAAGACACACCGGACCGTGACCGTCGTACGGGGTTCTGCCACCGCCCAAATCACCGCGAAGCTGGCGCGCGGCTACGGGCCGTAATCCGCCACCGATGTGGAGCACTCATGCCTTCTTTTCCCGTTACCCCCCGCCGTACGCCGGGCGCACCGCACGCCACCACGGTGTTCATCACTGACCTGCTGCCCGGTACGAACGCCTACGCGGACACGTTCCGGGACGCGCCGCCGATCCTCGTCATCGACACCGGGCCGACCGAGCTGCAGCTCACCATCCCCGGCGACCGGGTCACGCTCGACGACCTGCGGATCATCGACCTGCTGCTGGAAGCGACCGCGGCGTACCGGACCGCCCTCTCCGCCCACCTGGACTGAGCCGCGGTGCTGCTGGCGGACGAACTGTTCCTGATCGCCCATGACGACACGACCGGGCGGCCACGGCTGCACCTGCGGGCGGCCGAGCTCGGCCTGGCCGGCGCGCTCCTGGGCGAGCTGCTGCTGTACGGCCGCATCGCCGTCCACGGTGGACGGCTGACGGTCGTGGACCGCCGGCCGCCGGACGACGCGCTGGCCCACACGGTGCTCGACCAGGTGATCGCCGAACCGCAGTACCGCGCCGTGCGCATCTGGTTGGCCTTCCTCGCCGGCCAGGCCGTCGACGCGGTCGGGCAGCGGCTGGAACGGGCTGGGCGGGTCACCCGGACCCAGCGCCGGTGGGGCCGGGTGGTGCGGTACGTGCCGGTCGACATGTCGACGGCCGCGTGGCCGGGGCACCGGCTGCGGCTGTTCCTGACCCGGGGCGAGCCGATGACCGTGACCGACACGCTGCTCGCCGGCCTGGTCTCGGCCACCGGCCTCACCTCCCAGGTGCTCTGGGACGCGCCGGCCAGCAGCCACGAGTACCTGGCGAGCCTGATCGCCGCGCTCCCGCCACCCCTGCGCGAGCTGGTCGCCCACCTGCAGGCGGCAGTCGGCGACGCCGTGCTCAGCCACCGCACCTGACCACCAACTACCGGAATCTCGACCGGAATGGAGCACGCATGTTGAGCACCACCCGGGTCAGCAACGTCTCGCTGACCCTGTCGCGCAGCCGGCTCGGCGTACCCGCCGTGGTCTTCTTCGTGATGAGCGCGGCCGCGCCGCTGACGGTGATCGCCGGTGCGGTCACCACCGCGTACGCGGTCACCGGCATCACCGCGATCCCGATCGCCTTCCTCGCCGTCGCGGCCGTCCTCGGGCTGTTCTCGGTCGGCTACGTGGCGATGGCCCGGCACATCACCAACGCCGGCGCGTTCTACACGTACGTCGCGCACGGGCTGGGCAAGCCGGCCGGGGTCGCCGCCTCGCTCGTCGCCGTGCTGGCGTACAACGCCCTGCAGGTCGCCCTCTACGGCGGTCTCGGCGTCGCCGCGGCCGGCCTGGCCGGTGGCCCCTGGTGGGCCTGGGCGCTGGGCGCCTGGGCGTTCGTCGCGCTGCTCGGCGTGCTGCGCGTCGACCTCAACGGCCGGGTGCTGGCGGTCCTGCTCGTCGCCGAGATCGTCGTGGTGCTCGTCTACGACGCGGCCGCGCTGGCCCACCCGGCCGGCGGACGGATCAGCCTCGCCACGCTCTCCCCGGCCGGCCTGGCCCAGCCCGGGATCGGCGCGGCGCTGGTACTCGCGATCACCGGGTTCATCGGGTTCGAGGCGGCGGCGGTCTTCTCCGAGGAGACCCGCAACCCGCGGCGTACCGTGCCGGTCGCGACCTACCTCGCCGTGGCGCTGATCGCCGTCCTGTACGCCGGCTCGTCATGGGCACTCTCCGTCGCCACCGGGGCGGACCGGGTGGTGGAGGTGGCCCGGCGGGACGGCACCGAGACGATCTTCAACCTGGCCGCCGCGCACCTCGGCCCCACGGTCGTCCACGTCGGACACGTGCTGTTCCTGACCAGCCTGCTGGCCGCGCTGCTGAGCTTCCACAACGCGGTCGCGCGGTACCTCTTCGCGCTCGGCCGGGAGCAGGTCCTGCCGGCCGCGCTGGGCCGTACCGGCCGGCGCACCGGCGCGCCCACGGTCGCCTCGCTGGCGCAGAGCGCCCTGGCGCTGGCGGTGATCGCGGCGTACGCGGCAGGCGGCCTCGACCCCCTGGTCCAGCTCTTCTTCTGGGTCGGCATGACCGGCGGCTTCGGCGCGCTTGCCCTGATCACGGTCACCTCGGTGGCGGTGGTCGGGTTCTTCGCCCGGCGCCGGCACCGCCGCGAGACGGCCTGGCACACGGTGGTCGCGCCCGGGCTCGCGGCCGGCCTGCTGGCGGTGATCCTGGCGCTCGCGGTGGCCAACTTCGCCACGCTGCTCGGCGTACCGCCGGATGACCCGCTGCGCTGGATGCTGCCCGCCGCGTACCTGGTCGCGGCCGCGGCGGGGGTGGCGTGGGCGCTGGTCCTGCGGGTCCGGCGGCCCGACATCTACCGCGCGATCGGGTTGGGCGCCAACGCGGTCGTGGGCCGGGTCGAGCCGGCGGAGCTGCACCCGTGATCCGGCGGGCCGGCGAGGTGGACGCCGGCGCGCTCGCACTGGTCGTCGCCGAGGCGTTCCACGACCTGCCGCCGGCACGCTGGCTGATCCCGGACCCGATCGAGCGCGCGCGGGTGTTCCCGGCGTACTTCCGGCTCCTCCTCGACCACGCCATCGCGCTCGGCGAGGTGCACACGGTCACCGGGCTCGCCGCCGTCGCGTGCTGGCTCGACGCCACCGGCGGTCGGCTGCGCAGCCCGGCCGGCTACGACGAGCGGCTGGCCGAGGCGTGCGGGCCGTGGGTGGACCGGTTCCGGATGTTCGACCTGCTCCTCGACCACCACCACCCACCCGGGCCGCACCACCATCTGGGGCTGCTCGCGACCCGCCCCGGTCACCAGCGGGCCGGGCTCGGCACCGCGCTGCTCGACCACCACCACCGCCACCTCGACCGGTACGCCATCCCGGCGTACCTCGAAGCGAGCAGCGTGCGCAGCCGGGATCTCTACCTGCGGCACGGGTACGAGCAGCTGGTACCGATCGAGCTGCCGGACGGCCCGCCCTTGTGGCCGATGTGGCGCCGGCCCCGGCTCACTCCGGAGGATCGATCGCGGCGGTGAACTCACCGGCTCGCAGGCCGGCGTCGTCGGGCACGGAACGCTTGACCACCGCGAGCGCGATCATGCCGAGCTCGTAGTGGCGGGCGGCGGTACCGACGAAGCCGACCCCGCGACCGTCCACTGTGGTCACAGGGGTGCCCCGCGCCGGCAGGTGCTCGCTGCTGACGCCGTCCAGATGCAGCAGGACCAGCCGGCGTGGGGGCCGACCCAGGTTGTGCACCCGGGCCACCGTCTCCTGGCCGCGGTAGCAGCCCTTGTCGAGGTGTACCGCCGGCGCCAGCCAGTCCACCTCGGCCGGCAGCGTGCGGTGGTCGGTCTCGAAGCCCAGCCGGGGGATCCGGGCGGCGACGCGCAACGCCTCGTACGCCCAGATCCCGCACCACGGCACGCCCAACCGGTCGGCCACCTCGCCGACCGAGGCCCGGGGCACGAGCAGGTCAACGCCGAGCGGGCCGCGCCGGGCCCAGCCGCCGGTCCCGGGCAGCGGGCGGACGTCGTACACGGAGGTGGGTCGGGCCAGGACGGTGCCGGCGGCGAACTTCGGGCCCGGCACCGCGAGGAGATCCGGTTCCGTGAGGTCGTACGCCCGGCCGACGAGCGACAGGACGGCCCACTCGGAGGTGACGTCGGCCGGCTCGACGCGCATCAGGAAGCGCATCCGTCCCAGGAAGTCGAGCAGCGCGGGTGCCGTCCCGGGCTCGACGTCGAGCCAGGTGGTCCGCCCGTCCTCGGTGACCATCGCGTGGTGCTCGACGTGACCGTGCGGGGAGAGTACGAGCGTCTCGGTGCCCTCGTCCTTGCCCAGCGCGGCGAGCTGCTGGGTGGTGATGCTGTGCAGCCAGGTCAGCCGGTCCGCGCCCGGCACGGCCAGCACGCCACGGTGCGACCGGTCGACCAGACCACCGGTGGTGCCGAGCGTCCGCTGCTCGCGCAGCGGGTCACCGTAGTGTGCGACGACCCCCTTGTCGGGGGAGGTCGGCTCCAGCACATCGACAGGTACCGCACTCATGCCTGCGCTCCGCTCATGCCTGCGCTCCACACGCGGCGCACAGCCCGAACAGGGCCACGTGACCGATGTCGATGATGAACCCGTGCTCGGTGGCGAGCGTACGGGCCAGCGGCTCCAGTGAGCCGGGGGTCACCTCGTCGACGTGGCCGCAGACCCGGCAGACCAGGTGGGCATGCTGGTCCTCGCCGACCGCGTGGTACGTCGGGGCCCCGTGGGACAGGTGGGCGTGGGTGACCAGGCCCAGCTCCTCGAGCAGCTCGAGGGTCCGGTAGATGGTGGTGATGTTCACCCCGGCGGCCGTCCTGGCGACCTGCGCGTGCACCTGGTCCGGGGTGGCGTGGCCCAGCCGGTAGACCGCCTCCAGCACCAGCTGGCGCTGGGCGGTCAGTCTCAGGCCACGCGCCCTCAGCACATCGGCGAGGTCCGACGAGATAGCCACGCGGTCGATCCTATGCGGCGGGCGGGCTACGCTGCCGCCGTGGCCGGTGATCGTGTGGTAGCTCTCCTCGGTGTCGGCGTGGTCCCGGCGGACACGCCCATCCTCCGCGCCGACGATCTCGGCGCGTTGCGCGGCGACGGCTGCTTCGAGACCATGCACGTACGCTCCGGCGAGCCGTGGTTGCTCGACGAGCACCTGGACCGGATGGTGCGCTCGGCGGACCGGCTCGACCTGGCCCTGCCGCCGCGGACCTCGCTGGTCGAGCTGGCCTCGGCGGCCTGCGCGGCGTGGCCGCGATCCCGCGAGGGCGCGCTGCGGATGGTGGTCACCCGGGGCGCCGAAGACGGCGAGGGACCGGCGACGGTCTTCGCCACCCTGGCCGCCGTGGGCGAGGTCACCCTCCGCGCCCGGCGGTCGGGTCTGCGGGTACGCACGGCCGCGCTCGGCTTCCCGGCGGACCTGCGCCGGTCGGCACCGTGGCTGCTGGGCGGGGCCAAGACGCTGTCGTACGCGGTGAACATGGCCTCGCAGCGCTGGGCCCAGTCGGTCGGCGCCGACGACGTGCTGTGGACCTCGACCGACGGGTACGCGCTGGAGGGCCCGACGTCGACGCTCGTCTGGCGAGCCGCCCGGGCGCTGTGCACGGTGCCCGCCGAGGCGACCGGGATCCTCGCCGGGACGACCGCGCGCTGGCTGCTCGACCACGCCGGGGACCTCGGGCTGAAGGCCGAGGAGCGCATGATCACCCCGGACGGGCTGCTCCTGGTCGACGGGGCATGGTTCGTCTCGTCGGTACGGGGGCTGGCGCCGATCGTCGCGCTCGACGGAACGGAGCTGGCCACCGTCCCGGACGAGACCGCGCGGATGCGCGACCTGCTCGGCTACCCGGCCTGAGCCCGGCCACTCCGCGGGCTGGGACTGGGCGATCCGCGGACCAGACGGCGATCACGCAGGGCGCGGCCGGGCCGGTGGGACAGGTCGAGGGTTGACGATCAATCGGTGCGCCTCCAGAATCCGTGAGAGCGCTCTCTCGGCGCTACCACCCGTCACCGGAGGAGCCGTCATGCCCTCTCGCCGCCGTCGGATCGGGATCCTCGCCACCGTGGCCGCCACCGTCGCGGCAGCACTCACCCCGGGCACCGCCGCCGCTGCCGAGTCCAACCTGGCGGTGGGCAGCCTCGCCACCGCCTCGTCCGCCGAGAACGCCGGACTCGGTGCCGGCAACGCCGTCGACGGCGACCCGGCCACCCGCTGGTCGAGCGCGTTCGCCGACCCGCAGACGCTGCACCTGGACCTCGGTGCCCGGGCCGACCTGACCCGGATCGTGCTCCTCTGGGAGGCGGCGTACGGCTCGGCGTACACGGTGGACGTCTCCGCCGACGGGACACAGTGGACGCAAGTGGCGGCGGTAACCGACGGCGACGGCGGTACCGACGAGCTGAGCCTGCCGGCGGGTACCAACGCGCGCCACGTCCGGCTCACCGGCACGACGAGGGCCACCCCGTTCGGGTACTCGCTGTTCGAGGTGGAGGTGTTCGGGGAGTTCACCGAGGACGCCGTCAGCCTCACCGCGTCCACAGTGGACCTGCCCGAGGGCGGAAGCGCCGCGGTGAGCGTACGCCTCAACAGGGCGGCCGACCACGACGTGACCGTGCGGTACGCGACCAGGGACGGGACGGCGGTGGCCGGCAGCGACTACACCGCGGCGAACGGCGTGCTGACGTTCCCGGCCGGAACCACCACGCAGACCGTCACGCTGGCCGGCAACGACGACGCGCTCGACGAACGGGCCGAGACGTTCGAGCTGGCGCTCTCCGACGCCACGCCCGCCGGCACCGTGATCGGCCCGCGCGGTACCGCGACCGTGCGCATCGGCGACGACGACGACGCGCCGTTCGACGGCCGGACCCGGATGATCCACGACTTCGACGCCGGGCCGGGCACCATCTTCACGTTCGGCGGCGACGGGGACGACCACCCGGCGCTCAGCTCGGTCCCGGCCGAGGCGCGGCCCGGCAACGCGCTGCGCGTGCAGTACAACGTCAACATCTACGGCGGCCTCGTGCACAACCTGGCCGAGTCGCAGGACTGGCGGGACTTCGACGGCATCTCCTTCTGGCTCGAGGGATCCGGCACCGGCCGCGAGATCCAGTTCGAGATCAAGGACGGCGGTACCGACGGCGAGCACGCCGAGCTGTGGGAGACGTTCGTGACCGACGACTCCACCCAGTGGCGGCTGATCCGGGTACCGTTCGGCGAGCTGCGCCGGCGGACCAGCTTCCAGCCGCCCGGCGCGCCGACCGACGCGGTGCTCAACCTGACCACCATGTGGGGCTGGGCGATCAACCTGCCGCAGGCGGCCGGCGAGTTCACCATGGACAACGTCGAGGTGTACGAGCAGGTCGTCACCCTCGACTCGTTCGAGGGTGAGGTGCCGTTCGGCTTCCCGGCGGGCATCTTCACGTTCGGCGCGGACGGCGACGACCACCCGGTGCTGTCGGTCGCCGAGCTGGCGCGCCCCGGCGGGCCGGACCCGAACCACGCGCTGCGGGTGGACTACGGCGCGGACGAGGGCGGGTACGGCGGCCTCGTGCACAACCTGACGTTCGACACCGACCCGCAGGACTGGAGCACCTTCGGCGGCTTCCGGTTCTGGTGGTACGGCACGAACGACGCGCCGCTGCCGCCCGGCTCCGGCCCGCGCATCTTCCTGGAGATCAAGGACGGCGGGGCGCACGCCGAGGCCTCCGAGCTGTGGAACACCTCGTTCACCGACGACTCCGCCGGCTGGACGCTGATCGAGATCCCGTTCCGGCAGTTCCGCTACCGCACCGACTTCCAGCCGATCGGCGGGATCAACCAGATCCTCGACCTGACCGCGATGTGGGGGTACGCGTTCACCCCGCCGGTCGGCCGGGAGGACACGTTCTACCTGGACGACGTGCAGATCTACGGGGTCGCCACGGCACCGCCGGCGGCCACGGTCGGCACCGCCGCACCGGTGTACCCGGTGGCCGAGGGCACGACCGCGACCGTCTCGGTGGTGCTCACCACCACCGACGGCGACCCGCTCGACGAGCCGGTCACGGTCGAGTACGCCACCGGTGGCGGCAGCGCCACGCCGGGCACGGACTACACCCCGGTGGCCAGGTCGCTGACGTTCCCGACCGGTACGCCGACCGGTGCCACGGCCTCGGTGGCCGTGCCCACCGTCGCCGACGCCGAGGCGGCCGAGGTCGCCGAGACCGTGGACGTGACGCTACGCAGCCCGGCCGCGGCGGTCACCGGCGACCCGGCGACCGTGGTGATCAACGCGCACGGGCTGCCGTACCTGGACCCGGCCCGGCCGGTCGAGGAACGGGTCGAGGACCTGCTCGGCCGCATGACGCTCGCCGAGAAGGTGGGGCAGATGACGCAGGCCGAACGGGTCGCGGTGACGCCGGCACCCGACGACATCGCCGGGTACGCGCTCGGCTCGCTGCTCTCCGGCGGCGGCTCGGTGCCCAACCCGAACACCCCGCAGGCCTGGGCCGACATGGTCGACGCCTTCCAGCTCCGGGCGGTGCAGACCCGGCTGCAGATCCCGCTGATCTACGGCGTGGACGCGGTCCACGGGCACAACAACGTGGTCGGCGCGACGATCTTCCCGCACAACGTCGGGCTCGGCGCCACCCGCTCGCCCGGCCTCGTCCGGCGGGTCGGCGCGGTGACCGCGGCCGAGGTGCACGCGACCGGTGTCGCCTGGGACTTCTCGCCCTGCCTGTGCGTATCGCGGGACGAGCGGTGGGGCCGGGCGTACGAGTCCTTCGGCGAGGATCCGGCGCTGGCCGCCGCGATGACGACCATCGTGGACGGTCTACAAGGGACAGGTGACGTGCTCGCCACGATCAAGCATTGGGTCGGTGACGGCGGTACCACGTTCGGCTCGTCGACCACCGGCGGCTACACGATCGACCAGGGCGTGACGCACCTGTCGTACGAGGAGCTGTTCCGGCTGCACATCGCCCCGTACCTGCGGGCGCTGGACGCCGGGGCGGCGATGCCGTCGTACTCGTCGGTGGACTTCGGCTCCGAGCCCACCAAGATGCACGCGAACCGGTTCCTCATCACCGATGTCCTCAAGGGACAGTTGCGCTTCGCCGGCTTCGTGATCTCGGACTGGCAGGGCATCGACCAGATCCCGGGCGACTACCGGTCGGACATCCGCACCGCGGTCAACGCCGGCATCGACATGGTGATGGTGCCGTACGTGTACCAGTCGTTCACCACGCTGCTGCGCGAGGAGGTCGAGGCCGGCCGCATCCCGGTGGCCCGGGTGGACGACGCGGTGCGCCGGATCCTGCGGCAGAAGTTCCGGCTCGGCCTCTTCGAGCAGCGGTACGCGGACCGCACCGGCCTCGGCGAGGTCGGGTCGGTCGCGCACCGGGCGGTGGCCCGCGAGGCGGCGGCCCGCTCGCAGGTGCTGCTGCGCAACGCCGGGGGCGTCCTGCCGCTGCCGCGGACCGCGAAGGTCTACGTCGCCGGCTCGAACGCCGACGACATCGGCAACCAGTCCGGCGGCTGGACGATCTCGTGGCAGGGCTCGTCCGGGGCGATCACGCCCGGTACCACGATCCTGGGTGGCATCCGCGGGCTGGCCGGCGAGGTGACCTACAGCCGGGACGCGTCGGCCCCGCTGGCCGGGCACGACGTGGGCGTCGTGGTGGTGGGCGAGACCCCGTACGCGGAGGGGGTCGGCGACATCGGCAACGGCCGGGCCGACCTGTCGCTGTCGGCCGTGGACCGGCAGGCGGTCGAGCGCGTCTGTGCGGCGCTGCGCTGCGTCGTGCTGGTCGTCTCCGGCCGGCCGATGATCGACCCGGTCCTCGCCGAGGCGGACGGGCTGGTCGCGTCCTGGCTGCCCGGCACCGAGGGTGCGGGCGTGGCCGAGCCGCTGTTCGGGGTGCGGCCGTACACCGGCCGGCTGCCGGTCACCTGGCCACGCTCGATGGCCCAGCTCCCGATCAACGTGGGCGACGCGGCGTACGACCCGCTGTACGCGTTCGGCTGGGGCCTGCGTACCGATCCCGCCCGGCCGCGGTTGACGGCGGCCCGGGACGCGCTGGCCGCGGCACTACGGGTCCGGCCGGATGTCCGGTTGGCGCTCGGCCTGGTCGCGGTCGACCTGGCGCTGCTGCCGCACGCGTGGCGCGCGGACGGCTCGGTGCGGGATGCGACCTGGGTGCTCGGCTGGTTGGAGTACGCCGCGACGCAGCTGGAACGGTCCCGGACCGACGTCACCGGGCAGTACGACCCGATCGTCTCGGTGGCCCGGGATGTCGCGCAGGCTCGCCCCGCGCCCGATCCGACGAAGACCTCGGAGGCCGAGCACGCCCTGCTCAGCGGCGACCCGAGCGGAGCGATCGCCCTGCTGCGCACCGCCTGATGCTCCGGCTTTGTGCACAAAGTGCGGGCACTGTGTGGTTATGGGCGGGCCCATAACCACAACGTGCCCGCACTTTGTGCGCTCAGGGGTGGGACAGCGCCAGGCGGTAGCCGATGCCTCGGACCGTCTCGATCGAGACGCCGTCCCCGGCGGCGCGCAGCTTGCGCCGCAGCCGCTTCATCGCGGAGTGGAGGATCGACGTGTCGCCGAGGTAGGCGCCGCCCCAGACGGTGCCGAAGAGGCGCTCGTACGTCCACACGATCGGCGGCGGCGTGGCGAGGCTGCCCAGCAGCTGCCACTCCAGCCGGGTCAGCGGCAGGGGCGTGCCGCGCCAGCTCGCGACGTGGTTGCCCGCGTCGATGAGCAGATCGCCGACGTTCCGGACCATGTCACCCAGTCGGTGATCCGACAGTTCGACAGATGTCGATGGAAAGAGCACCGAGCGCAGCTCCGCCATGTCCGAGCACATCAGCACGACGCCGCAGTCGGTCAACCGGCGGGCGACCCGCTCACGGACCGCGGCGTCCGGCGTGACACACACCACCAGCGGCACGTTTTCGCTGACCACTCACCACCCCCACAGGCGCGACGGCGCTGATCACGGAACGCTGCCGGCGCGCCGGACCGGTACGGCCCGCGCGGCGACACCTCAGGTAAGCCGTAGCCGACCACTTCCGTCAATGGCTCAGACCAGCAATAGATGGAAATGTGACACGGCACTGCCCACCAACTGCCCACCGGCGGCCATTGATCAACAGCTCTGCGTGCTCGGAGCATGACTGATGAGAGACGCCGTCCGTGCACCGCCGTTGGCGCGGGCCCAACCGGCGTCTTCGCGTGCTCTGTCGAGGCCGGGATCACGTTGGGGGCCTACCGCAGGGCTTACCAGGGGAGGAACAGAATGTTCGACCGACGCAGGCGTGCCGGCAACGGCCCGCCGGGACGGCTGGGGGTGCTCGCCGCGGCAGCGGTGGTGGCGCTGGGCGTGAGCCTGCTGCCCGCCGGCGCCGCAGCGGGCGCCATCGCGAAACCTGACATCGACGCCGGGGTCTACGCCGAGCTGGCGGCCAACGGCAGCACGGGTTTCCTGGTCTACCTGAACGGGCAGGCCGACCTGTCACCCGCCAGCAAGCTCACCGACTCGGACAGCAGGGCGGGGTTCGTCTACAAGGAACTCGTCGCGTACGCCGAGCGCAGCCAGCTGAACGTCCGCGGGACGCTGGACGCGCACCGGGCCCGGTACAAGCCGTTCTGGATCGCCAACGCGATCTACGTCCACGGCGACCTGCCGCTGCTGAACGCGATCTCGGAACACGGCGAGGTTCGCAAGATCACCCCATCGAAGCTGTACCCGCTGATCGACCCACCGGCGACGGCCGAGTCGGGCACGGACGCGGGCATCGAGGCGGTGGAGTGGAACCTCACGAACATCGAGGCGCCGCGGGTCTGGTCGGAGTTCGGCGTACGCGGCGAGGGCATCGTGGTCGCGAACATCGACACCGGCGTGCAGTACAACCACCCGGCCCTGGTCGGGAAGTACCGCGGCAACACCGGTGGCGGCCAGTTCGACCACAACTACAGCTGGTTCGACCCGGCCAACATCTGCGGTTCGCCATCGGTCACACCGTGCGACAACAACGGGCACGGTACGCACACGATGGGCACGATGGTCGGTGACGACGGTGGCACCAACCAGGTCGGCGTCGCCCCCGGAGCGAAGTGGATCGCCGCCAAGGGCTGCGAGTCCAACACCTGCTCCGACACGTCGCTGCTCGCCTCCGCCCAGTTCGTGCTGGCTCCGACCGACCTGAACGGGCAGAACCCGCGGCCGGACCTGCACGCGGACATCGTGAACAACTCGTGGGGCGGCGACCCGAACGACCTCTGGTACGCGCAGAGCGTCGACGCGTGGATCGCGGCCGGGATCTTCCCGCAGTTCTCCGGCGGCAACGACGGTCCCGCGTGCGGGACGGCCGGTTCGCCGGGTGACTACCCGCAGTCCTACTCGGCCGGTGCGTATGACATCAACAACGTGATCGCGGGCTTCTCCAGCCGCGGTCCCGGCGTCGGCGGGGGCATCAAGCCCAACCTCGCCGCGCCCGGCGTTGCGGTCCGCTCCAGCCTCCCGACCAACACGTACGGCCTCGGCAACGGCACCTCGATGGCCTCGCCCCACGTGGCCGCGACGGTGGCGCTGATGTGGTCGGCCGCACCAGGGCTGCGCAGCAACATCAACGGGACGAAGGCCCTGCTCGACCAGACCGCCACCGATGTCGACAACACCAGTTGCGGCGGCACGGCGGCGGACAACAACGTGTTCGGGGAGGGCCGGCTCAACGCGTACCAGGCCGTGCTCAACTCGCCACGGGGGGCCAGCGGCCGGGTGAACGGCACGGTCACCGACGCGGCGACCAACGCGCCGCTGTCGGGTGCCCTGGTCACCTCCGGCCCGATCAGCGCGACCACGGGCGCGGACGGGCGGTACTCGCTCCTGCTCGCCGCCGGCGAGCAGACGATCACCGCCAGCAAGTACGCCTACGCGTCCCAGACGGTGACCGTGACCGTTCCGGAGGGCGGCGTCGTCACGCAGGACTTCGCGCTCGTCTCGGTGCCCCTGGTGACGGTCAGCGGTCGGGTCACCGACGGCTCCGGCAAGGCGTTCCCGCTGTACGCGAAGATCGAAATCGCCGGACGACCGGGCGGGCCGGTCTACACGAACCCCGCCACCGGTCGGTACTCCATCCAGATCGCGTCGAGGGCGACGTACCGGTTCACGACCAGCGTGGTGTACCCCGGGTACCAGACGGTCACCCAGGACGTCACGATCGGCACGGGCAACCTGACGCACAACATCGCGGTCCCGGCCAACCTGGTCGCCTGTACGGCTCCCGGGTACGGGCCCAGCTCGGTCCTCTCCGAACGGTTCGACGGCACCACCACGCCCGCCGGGTGGAGCGTTGTCGAGCGGAGGCGGCCGAACGGGTGGGCGTTCAACAACCCGGGCAACCGGTCGAACCTGACCGGCGGTACCGGCAACTTCGCGATCATCGACAGCGACGCCCTCGGCTCCGGCAACTCGCAGGATGCGGACCTGATCGCGCCGCCGCTCGACTTCAGCGGCGCGACCGAGCCACACCTTCGGTTCAACAGCGACTACCGGGCGCTCACGAGCAGCATCGCCGACATCGATGTCTCCACCGACGGCGGTACCACCTGGGTCAACATCTGGCGGCAGACCACCACCGACCGGCGTGGACCACGCGTCGAAGAGGTTCCGCTGACCGGGCTCGCCGGCGACGCGGACGCCATGGTGCGGTTCCGCTACCGCGGCACCTTCGCCTGGTGGTGGGAGCTCGACAACGTCGAGTTCTCGGCCTCCCCGACCAGCACACCGATCATCCGGGAGACGTTCGACTCGACCAGCACACCGGCCGGGTGGACCCTCGTGGAGCGCATCTCCCTGCCACCGCCGGGTTCCTGGGTGTTCGACGACCCGGGCAACCGGGGGAACCTGACCGGCGGCGCCGGCAACTTCGCCATCGTCGACAGCGATGACCTCGGCAGTGGCAAGACGCAGGACACCGATCTCATCTCGCCACCGATCGACCTGTCGACCGCGGCGAACCCGCACGTCCGGTTCAACAGCGACTACCGGGCGTTCTCGAACAGCACGGCCGACGTCGACTTCTCGCTCGACGGCGGTACCACGTGGACCAATGTGTGGCGCCAGACCACCACCGATCGCCGCGGCCCGCGGCGGGAGGAGGTCGCCCTCACCGGGGCGGCCGGTCAGGCGAACGTACTGGTCCGGTTCCGCTACCGCGGCAGCAATGCCTGGTGGTGGGAGGTCGACAACGTCGAGGTGATCCGCGCTCCCGACGCCGCTTGCGTACCGCTGGTCGGCGGGCTCGTGGTCGGCTTCACCACCGACCGCAACACGGGTCTGGGGATCAACGGCGTCACCGTCACCAGCAACGCCAACCCGACCCAGCGGGCCGTCTCGGCGGCGACGCCGGACGACCCGAACATCGGTGACGGCTTCTACTGGCTCTTCTCCACCGCGACGGGTACGCAGTCGTTCACCGCGTCGAAGCCCCCGTACACGGACCAGACGAAGAGCGTCGGCGTCGTCGACAACAACACCAGACAGCTCAACTTCTCGCTGGCGGCACCGCGCCTGACGGTGACGCCTACCTCGCTCGAGGGCTTCGTCCCGTACGGCGAGAGCCGCAGCACGACGCTGACCATCACCAACACCGGCACCGCGCCGGCCCAGGTGGAGATCACGGAGCGCGGCGGCGACTTCCAGATCCTCAACAGGACGGGTGCCCCGCTGATCGAGCAGCGGGTGTCCGGGCTGTCCAAGGCGCAGTACGGACCGGCCGGAGCGGAAGCATCCCCGACCCGGGCGGGTACGTCGGTCGACCCGGCATGGACCCGGATCGCCAACTACCCGATCTCCGTCTTCGACAACACGGCTGCGACCGCGGAGGACGGCACGGTCTACTCGGTCGGTGGCTCCGGGGCCGCCGCGAACCGGAAGGTGTTCAAGTTCGACCCCGCCGCCGGTACCTGGAGCACGCTGCCCGATCTACCGACCAGCCGGCAGAAGCCGGCGGCGGCCTGGGTCGGCGACAAGCTCTACGTGATCGGTGGCTGGGACGGGAACGGCGTGCCGCGGGCGACCGTGGACGTCTTCGACCCCGGTGCGAACACCTGGACCACCCTACCGGCGACCAACCCGAGGCCTCGGGCGACCATGGGGTACGGCGTGGCCAACGACAAGATCTACCTTGTCGGCGGCTGCACCAACGGTGCCTGTGCCGAATCCGCCGACCTGGTCATCTTCGACCCGGCGACCGGCACGTTCAGCACCGGTACCTCGTACCCGCAGCTGAGCATCTGGATGGCGTGCGGCGGGATCAACGACAAGATCTACTGCGCCGGCGGCGCGACCCAGGCGACCGACCACAAGAACGGCTTCGTGTACGAGCCGGCGTCGGACACCTGGAGCCCCATCGCCGACGCGCCCGTGGACATGTGGGCGTCCCAGTACTCGGCGGCGAGCGGCCTGCTCGTGCTCGCCGGCGGGGTAGCCGAGGGTTCCACGGTCATCACCAACCGGACGATCGCCTACGACCCGGCGGCGGACACCTGGATGGACCTGCCCAACGCGCAGTTCCCGCGGTTCCGCGGCGCCGGTGCGTGCGGCGTGTTCAAGCTGGGTGGTTCACCGACGTCGTTCGTGGGGTCGGTGGAGTCGGAGAACCTCGGCGGGCTCGACCAGTGCGCCACCGGTGGCACCGACGTGCCGTGGCTGGCGGAGACGCCGGACACGTTCACCCTCGGTGCCGGCCGGTCCCGGACCGTCCGGGTCACGATGACCGCGACGGCCGAGAACGGCATCCTCCAGCCGGGCGAGTACACCGCTCAACTGGCGATCAAGAACGTAACCCCGTACCCGATCCCGCGGGTCGACGTGACCATGAACGTGCTCCCGCCGCCCACCTGGGGCAAGATCCAGGGAACCGTTGTTGGTCAGCCGTGCACCGGTGAACCGGAGCCGATCCAGGCGTTCGTCAGGATCAGCCTGGCGAACAACCCGGAGATCGGTGCCTCGATCCGGGCGGATGCCCAGGGCCGGTACGCCTGGTGGCTGCCGGCCGGCAACTACCAGGTGATCGCGGCGAAGGACGACTGGAACCCGCAGGCGAAGATGACCAACCTCGACGCCGGGTTCGTCAATACAGTCAACTTCACGCTCACCCCGTTCGCTGGATGCTCCAGCGGCGGTACCCAACAAGCAGTCTGATCGGCGAGCGAACGAGGGCCCCTGGGACTTCCCAGGGGCCCTCTCGTGCTGTCGTCGTGACTGCACAAACTGCGGGGAGTTTGGTGTTATCGCGCGGCCCATAACCACAAAGTGCCCGCAGTTTGTGCGAAGGACCCGGCACAGGCGGGTACTTAGCCCCCGACCCGGTGGAGCTTGGCCGACAGGTGCGCCTGCAGGGGCTGGCCGACGGCCGCCATCTCGGTCGCGTAGAGCAGCGCCCGGTCCACGATCCCGTAGAGCCGCCGCTCGCCGGTGACCTCCTTGGCGGTCGCCGTACGCAGGACCGCGTCGGTGGCCAGCTCGAGCTGTACCCCGTCGATCCGGCCGAGGAAGAGCGACATGAGCCCGTTCGGCGCGGTGATCAGCACCTCGACCTCGTCGGTGGCCTCGCCGTCGACGACGATCGGCCGGAACCACCCGATCTCCCGGTGCGCCGGCCGGATCGGTTTGCCGTCCGGGTCGATCAGCCAGGCCCGCGACTCGTAGTGCAGGACCGGCCGCCCGTCGTGACTGATCCGGAACTCCTGGCCGAACTCGAACGGCTCGATCGTCGGGTACTCGCCCCCGCCGCGGCCGCGCCAGACGCCGACGAACGGCAACAGGCCCAGCAGCGCCCGGTGCAGGTCCGGACCGACCCGCAGGTCGTGGGTCTCCTGGTACGGGTACGGGTCGACCGGCGGCGCGTCCAGCCAGGGTGGCCGTACCGGTTCGGTCATGAACGTCCCCTCGATATCCGTACCGCCAGGTAGACCAACACCCCGGCGAGCGCTCCGAAGCCCGCCACGAGCAGGCTGACGAACCCGATCTCGGTCACCATAGCCCTTATTGTGGACCGTATGGCACGGACCCTTGTCGTCAAGGCCACCGCCGGAGCGGACGCGCCGGAACGGTGTGCACAGGCGTTCACGGTGGCGGCCACCGCGCTGGCGGCCGGCGCCCAGGTCTCCCTCTGGCTCACCGGCGAGTCGAGCTGGTTCGCCCTGCCGGGCCGCGCGGCCACGTTCGAACTGCCGCACTCGGCGCCGCTACCCGACCTGTTGGACGCCGTTCTGGCGGCCGGCACGGTGACGCTGTGTACCCAGTGTGCGGCCCGCCGGGGCATCGGACCGGACGACGTCGTCCCCGGGGTACGCGTCGCCGGCGCGGCCGTCTTCGTCGAGGAGACCCTGGCCGACGGCGCGCAGGCGCTGGTCTACTGAGCCCCCCGCCGGCGGCGGCGCAGCCGGGCCTCCGCGGCCCTGCGCTGCGCCGCCACACTCCGCTGCGCCTCGTCCGGCTTGCGGCCCTTCCAGTCGGCCCAGACCATCAGCCCGAGCGCCCCGACCACACCGAACGCGAGCAGGCCGAAGTACTTCGGCGCGTTCGGATGCTTGGTGCGGTGTGCCGTCCTGTTCGGCTTGAACACCACCGTGAGCAGCGTCATGAGCAGCTTGATCAGGCACCCGACGAAGCTCAGCCCGCCGCGGACTTCACCACGAGCACCTGGGCGATGCCGTACGTGCTGACCCGCAGCTTCAGGTCCACCCCCGGCAGCACCTCGGGGTAGGTCGCGGTGTCGTTGTCCAGCGCCGGTACCGGCAGGGCGCCCGGCCAGGTCAGCGCCAGCTGCTTGGTGCCGTCCCGCAGAACGACCATCGGGCCGGTGCCGCCACCGGAGAGCGTGACGTCGACAACCGTCGCCGTTGGCCGGACGGTACCGGCGCCGTCGAACTTCAGGCCGGTGTCGATCGGCACCCAGAGACCGTTGCGCTGGACCCGTACCGCCTGGTTGGTGATCCTGGCGGTCAGCGTGCCGTCCGGGTTCGCGAAGACCTCGGTGTCCTCGGTCGTCTCGCTGTTGACCTGCACCGGCTGCCCGGTCGACCGGGCCAGGTCGAGGGCCGAAGCCTCGGTGTGGAAGGCCGGCGCCCGCTGCTGGTCTGCGGCGGTCGCGGCAGTGGTCGGTAGACCAGGCAGGAGGACGGCGGTGGCGAGAGATAACGCAGGCAGGGTGAAGGCACGCTTGTGCAGCATCGAGAATCCCCCGTTTCAGATGCGTCGCCCTACGGGCCGACCACTGGGAATCCACGCTAGGACCGATGGCTATCAATTACCTTAACCAGCGCCTTGACCCGTCCGGTGTGGATCACAGACAGGGCGTCGTGGCGGTGAGCGACAGTCCACTGTCGCCTATCCGGGCCACCACCGAAGTGATCCCGGACCGGTACGCGTACCGGTCCGGCTCGGCAACCACCGGCGAAGGGCCCACTGTCGACAGTGCCCCCGGCAGCGGCACCGGCACCACACCCGGCTCGCCCTCGGCGGTGACGACCTGCACCTCGCGACCGTCCGGGCAGGGCACCCCGAAGCCCCGCCACCGGGCGGGCTGCAGCTTGAGCGCGGCGATCGGTGCGGCCAGCGGTGCGCGCAACTGTTCGGGCGGTTCGCCGGGCATGACCCAGCCGCTGACGCCCCGGCATCCGGTGGCCACGGTCACCCGTACCTCCCCGGGCGTGGCCGCCGCCGCCGAGATGCCGACGTAGTTGCCCGCATCGGCGCGCAGCGTCGGCTGGCCGGCCCGGGCGCGGACCGAGGCACGGTACGACGGCGGCAGCGCCTTACCCAACCGGTCGAGCAACGCGGTCTCGTCGCCGGGCCGGGTGAACAGGGTGACCGACTGTTCCCACCGCTCGCCGTCGCGGACCGCGCTGATCCGGCACGAGCCGATCCGGGTGAACGGGGACGGCGCGACGACCGCACCGAGCGACGACCCGGCGCGGACCACATCCGCGACGCCCCGGTCGACCGCCGGTCGGGCGTCGGCGACCGTGGTCTGCTCGCGCGCGGTGGCGGTGCCGTTGCGCGCGGAGACGTACGCGATCACGCCCAGCACCAGGGCCCACCCGGCCAGCAGTGCGACCAGGGTGATGCGTCGCTTGCTCCACGCGATCCGTGCCACCGGCCCATGGTGCCAGGCCACCCCGACAGCACAAACTGCGGGGAGTTTGTGGTTATGGGTGGGCCCATAACCACAGACTCCCCGCAGTTTGTGGTAGGTCAGGCGGCGACGGCGACCGGGACCTCGGTGATGCCCCGGTCGGCGGTGACGGAGGCGTCGCCGTTGCCGTGCCGGGACAGCGCCCGCAGGGTCCACGTGCCCGGCGCGGCGAAGAACCGGAACTGCCCGGCCGCCGACGTCACGACCTCGGCCGCGAACTCGCCGGTCGCGTCGAGCAGCCGGACGTACGCCCCGGCGACCGGTTCCCCGGTCTCGGCGGCCGTCACGATGCCGGTGATAACCGTTTCCTTCTCGAGGTCCACGCTCGCCGGCAGCCGTGCCGCCTGGTCCGGTGCCGCGCAACCCGCGGCGGCGTCTGCGGTGGTGTTCGCGCTCATCGCCAACCTCGCTTCGCTCCGCGCCCTACGCGCTCCACTACGCTCATGATGCCTCCCCTGGTTCGTCGCCGAGCGCGACCGGCACACCGACGAGCGAGCCGTACTCGGTCCACGATCCGTCGTAGTTCTTCACGTCCTGGTGCCCGAGCAGCTGGTGCAGCACGAACCAGGTGTGCGACGAGCGCTCGCCGATACGGCAGTAGGCGATCGTCGACTTCGACCCGTCCAGCCCGGCGTCCCCGTAGATCTTGCGCAGCTCGTCGTCGGAGCGGAACGTGCCGTCCTCGTTGGCGGCCTTGCTCCACGGCACGCTCAGCGCGGTCGGGATGTGCCCGGCACGCTGGGCCTGCTCCTGCGGCAGGTGCGCCGGGGCGAGCAGCCGGCCGGCGTACTCGTCGGGCGAGCGGACGTCGACCAGGTTCTTCCTCCCGATCGCCGAGATCACCTCGTCGCGGTATGCACGGATCGAGTTGTCCTGGTCGCCCGCGGTGTAGCTGGTCGCCGGCCGGGTCACCGCGTCTGTCGTGAGTGGACGGTTGTCCAGCTCCCAGCGCTTGCGGCCGCCGTCGAGCAGCTTGACGTCGCGGTGGCCGTACAGCTTGAAGTACCAGTACGCGTACGCCGCGAACCAGTTGTTGTTCCCGCCGTACAGCACGACGGTGTCGTCGTTGCCGATGCCGCGCTCGGAGAGCAGCGCCTCGAACTGCCGCTTGTTCACGAAGTCGCGGCGTACCGGGTCCTGCAGGTCCTTCTTCCAGTCCAGCTTGACGGCGCCGGGGATGTGCCCGCCGTCATAGGCGGTCGTGTCCTCGTCGACCTCGACGAAGACGACGCCCGGCGCGCCGAGGCTCTTCTCGGCCCAGTCGGCGGAGACAAGAGCGGTGTCACGACTCATGAGTGGGCTCCTTGCGGCTTGCGACGAATGACATAGAGGGTGATGAACGGATAGATCTTGCAGGCGAGACACAACCCGAAGGCTGCGTTGAGGAACGCGGCGGCCAGCGCGAACGCCGTGGCCGCGACGCCGACCACGAGCCCGCCGGAGAAGAACCCGAGCGCGGCCACGGCGGCGAAGACGAACCCGACAGCCTGGGAGAAGCGCACCGGCGGGGCGGGTTCGAAGTCGGCCGGCGGCCCCAACCGGGGGGCCACCAGGAGCCGGAAGGCGACGCCGTACGGGGCGAGCCGCGCCCGGTACGCACCGATGGCGAAGACGGCGGCCTGGGCCAGGACGAGCCACCCGGCGGCGCGGGGCGCCACGGCGGCGGTGGCGAGCACCCCGACGAGCACGGTGGTGGTGAGCCAGGCCCCGAACCGGGGGCCGCGGGTATCGAGCAGCATCTGGATCCTCCTGACGAACTCGGATTCGGTTTCGTCAGGCGACGCCCGCCGCGGGCGAGAGAAGATCTACAGCACGCTAACGGCCGCCGCCACTAGGGGCAGCGACACAGGCAGGCGGCCACGCGGCACAGGTCGACCGCGCGCCTCTTCGTGAGCAGCGTGCTCATGAGCAGCGAGACTATCACCGCTGCGGGTAACCGGACAGACACCGACCACCGACCGAGACGCGCGTCACGACGAGATGGGTACCCCCTGGGCGGACGCCGTGACCGCCAATCCTTCGGGCCTGACCTGCACGTTCTCGACCCTCAACCGGAACGGCAGCGGCGGTAGGCGCAGTTGCACGGAGAGCCGGCTCTTGTACGTGTCCAGGAGCCGCTGCGCGCTCGGCAGCAACTGCGCACCCTCGGCCCGGATGTCTACCACCGCGACCCGTACGACGCCCTGGCTGACCGCGACGTTCGCCAGCGCGACGGCCGTGATGCTCTGCTGCCCGGCGGTGAGCGGCAGGCGCAGCCGCAGCTGGCCGTTCTCCGCGCCCACCTCGAGTCCCTCCTGGTCGAAGAGGGCTCGAACGCTGGCGTAACCGACCGTCGCGGTACCGACCACCCGGTCCGCGGTGATCGACCCTTCGCCGGACATCAGCGTGTTCATCGCGGCGTTGACGCCGGTCGCCCGGATGTCGAGTACCGGCATGGTGACCCGGTTGGCGGAGACGTTGCGCAGCACGATGGTGATCTCCTCGTACTTCCCCTCGAGCACCTGCGTGACGAACGGGAAGCCACCGACGGTCACCTCAGGGTCGCTCGCCGCGATGCCGAGCTCGTCGACCTCGTTCGAGACCTTCTCCTCGACGGTCCGTTCCGCGGCCCACGCGCCGACCCGGTCGACGACCAGCAGCAGGCCCACCAGCAGGACGAATACGATGGTCAGCCCGATGCCCCACCGCCTGCCTCGACGCGCCACGCGGTCTCCCTTCCGTTCAGTCCGCCAATTCAGGCCGCCGCCAGTCTCGGCACGACGAACAACACGCAGATGACGTACGCCGCGGGCGCGGCCAGCGCGAACCCGCCGAGCGGGCCCTGCATGTGCCGGACCAGCCACAGCGACCCGGGTTCGCCGGCGAGCTGTCGGCCGGCCTCCGCGTAGCTGATCGACAGGTCCGCCAGCACGGCCGCGAACGCCGCGACGAAGCCGACGAGCGCGCCGGTCCGCGGCTCGAACGGCGAGATGTACGCGCCCAGCAGCGCACCCGTGGCGCTGCCCAGCATGGCGCCGGCGACGATCCCGGTCGCACCGCGCGGGACCTGCGGAGCGAGCCTCGGGTACGGGATGATGGCGTCCATCACCCGGGCCACCAGAAGACTGACAGCCGTCGATGTCAGGCAGACCACGATGACCTGAGTACCCGCAGTGATCCGAGTCAACACTATGAGCGTGGCGAACGCGATCACACCGATGACCACGACCAGCGTGGCGCTCAACGACTCGGTCGCCCGTAACCGGCTGGTCCGGCGGAACAGCTGCCCGACGACGCCGGCCACGAAACCCCCGGCGGCCACGTACCCGAGCAGCGCGATGGACGCGACATCCGGCAGGATCGCCACGGCGTCGGCGGTCGCGGCGGTCAGCAGCCCGACGGTCACCACGACCACCGGGGCCGGCGGCCGGGTCGCGACCGTCCACGAGATCACGAAAAACGCCTGCACCCCGAAGATCACGAAGCCGTACGGTGCCCGCGCGCTGCCCACGCCGGCCGTCTGCGCCCCGAAGATCAACCCCACGCCCAGCAGGCCGGCGAAGCCCGCGATGGTCAGCGACAGCAGCCGCCGGACCGGCGCCGCCTCGGTCTCCGGCAGGTCGCCCGGGTCGGGCGGATCGATCTCCGCTTCGAGCGGCGGCGGCGCGACCCGGCGGACCCGGCGGGCGCTGGCGCGCTCCCGGCGCTGGTCGTGGTTGGGTGTGGGGGACACGCACCGATCGTGCCAGAGCGGCCGGCGCCATCGCACACCGCTCAACCGGAAGGGGCGATCAGCTATTCTCGGGTGCAAACGCGCCCGTCAGCGATGCCGGAGCACAACACGTATCGGCGCCCGACGGAGGTGGCTGCGTGGAGATCTTGATGCTGGTGGCGACGCCCGCGGTCGCGGCCTCGTCCGTCCTGCCCGCTCTCGATCTGCTGCCGCACGCCGTCCGGGTGGCGCAACGGGACGTCCGCACCCTGGTCTCCGGCCCGAGCCCGGACGTCGTGCTGATCGACGCCCGGGCCGACCTGGCGGAGGCCCGCGCGACCTGCCGCGTGCTGCACGCGACCGGGCTCGGCGTACCGCTGTTCGCGGTGGTCCGCGAGGCCGGGCTGATCGCGGTCAACGCCGACTGGGGGTTGGACGACGTGGTGCTCGCCACCGCCGGGCCGGCCGAGGTCGAGGCCCGGCTGCGGCTCGCGGTCGGCCGGCTGACCAGCGCGACCTCGGCCAGCGGGGGCCTGATCCGCGCCGGTGAGCTGACGATCGATCCGGACACGTACGCCGCGAAGCTGAAGGGCCGGCCGCTCGACCTGACCTACAAGGAGTTCGAGCTGCTGAAGTTCCTCGCCCAGCACCCGGGCCGGGTGTTCACCCGCGACCAGCTGCTGCGCGAGGTCTGGGGGTACGACTACTTCGGCGGTACCAGGACCGTCGACGTGCACGTCCGGCGGCTGCGCGCCAAGCTCGGCTCGGAGTACGAGTCGATGATCGGCACGGTGCGCCAGGTCGGCTACAAGTTCGTCGTGCCGCCCACCCGCACGCTCCCGGAGAGCGAGCCGGCGCCATTGCCGGTGTGACCCGCTGCGGCGGGATACCGTGCTCGTGTGACTGGGGTAAGGACCGCCGGGCCGGTCGAGCGTGTCGACCGTCTCGGGCCGGACGAGGTCGACGACGTACTCGAGCTGGCCCGGGCGGCGAGCGACGCGGACGGCGCGTACCCCCTCGCCGAGCACGTCGTGCTGCACATCCGGCACGGCGGCGACTCTCCGGCGGTGCATCTGCTGGCCAAGGGTCCGGAGGGGCTTGTCGGGTATGCCCACATCGACACCACGGACAAAGTGGACGGTCCCTCGGCCGAGCTGGTGGTCCACCCGATGCACCGGCGCCGCGGGCTGGGTCGCGCGCTCGTCACCGGCGCGATCGCGGTCGCCAGCGAGGCTGATCCGGCCGGCAGGCCGGACCACCTGACGCAGCCGGCCGGCAGGCTGCGGCTGTGGGCGCACGGGGACCACCCGTCGGCGAACGCGCTCGCGCTGTCGCTGGGCTTCGACCGTACCCGCGTGCTGTGGCAGATGCGCCGCTCGCTGTTCGCCCCGGTGCCGACGCCGGTACTGCCGGACGGGGTGGTGATCCGGCCGTTCCGGCCGGGCGTGGACGACGAGGCCTGGCTGGCGGTGAACGCGCGGGCCTTCGCGACGCACCCCGACCAGGGCCGCTGGACGCTTCGCGATCTGCGGATCCGGATGGACGAACCGTGGTTCGACCCGGACGGCTTCCTGCTCGCGGTCGATCCGGCCGGTACCGTTCTCGGGTTCCACTGGACCAAGGTCCACGGCGACCTGCACATCCACCCGCACCCGAGCGACGAGCAGCCGCACCACCACGAGCCGATCGGCGAGGTGTACGTGCTGGGCGTCGACCCGGCGGCGCACCGGACCGGATTCGGCGCGGCGCTGACCCTGGCGGGCCTGCGCTACCTGCGGGCCCGCGGACTGGACCAGGCGATGCTCTACGTCGACGAGTCGAACACCCGGGCCACGCGGCTCTACCAGCGACTCGGCTTCGCCCGCTGGTCGACCGACGTGTGCTTCGTCCGCCACCATTGACGGCGCTCTTCCGGGTTGTCGTCGTCCTTGTCACCATGTAGTGCGACACCAGGGAGGGCGCGATGGCGCGCGACGCGACGGCGAGCGGCGGATCCGCCCCGCCTCCCGCGGCGTTCGTCGAGTTCGTTGCCCGCCGCCTGCCGGGTCTACGCCGGGCCGCGCACACCCTCTCCGGCAACGACCGGCTCGCCGACTCCGTGGCGGACGAGCTGCTGATCACGGTCGCGGCGCGCTGGCAGTGGCTCGATTTCACCGAGCGTCGGATGGGCCGGCGACACGCGGCCGACGCGTACCTGGATCGGATCTTCGCCCGGGAGGCCGCCGACTGGACCAGCGGACGGCATCCGGGCGGCCCGCCCACCGGCGAGACGCTCCCGGCGGGTGCGGCCGCGGACCTGGCCGGCTACTACTGGCACCGGGGCGGCCGCGCGCGCCGGCGCCGGCGGCTCGCCGCGGCCGGCATCGCCGCCGTCCTGCTGGCCGCCGTGTGCGCCGCGCCGCGCGGCGGTGGGTCGAGCGTCGAGGAGCAGCCACCGGCGCTGCCGATCCAGCTGCCGCCGCTCGTGGACGTGCTGCCCGCGTTCGAGGACCAGGCCCGACTGCCGCGGCGGGAGACCGCCCTGCCGGTCGATGTCGCCCTGGACCCGGCGCAGGCCGACGGCTGGCTCGCCGCCGGCCAGGTCCGCCGGGCGCTCGCCGTGTTCCTGCCGTCCGCGTCACCGCCGATGGTGCTCGGCGACGACGGCTCGGTGCACCAGGTGCGGCTCGGCGAGCTGGCCGAGATGGACCTCGCGACACGCAGCGGACCGTCGGCGCTGACCTCTTCGTCGCTCTCGCCGGACGGCACCCGGGTGGCGCTGCTCGGCACGAACTCGGTCATCGTGCTCGACGTGGTCACGGCCAAGATCACCCGGTTCGGTGCCCGCGACGCGATCACCGCGGTGGTCTGGCTCACGCCGGGCACGCTGCTGATGGCCGGAGCGTCCCGCGCGTACGTACTGGATCCGCGCACCGGGTACACCCAGACGACCAGCGTGGACGCCCGGCACGTGCTGACCGTCCAGGGCCGCGGGGTGCCGGCTCCGCCGCCGGGCCGGGTACCGCCGTCCCCCGCGGCGGCGACCACCTCCCCGCCGCCGGCCGGACCGACGCCCGGCGGCTCGGGTCAGGCCACCCCGGGGGCGCGGACCGACTCCGGCCTGCCGGCGACGCTGGAGGAGCAGGTCGTCGAGCTGTTGCCGATCGGCGAACCGGCGACCGCGCCGGCCCGGATCCGCCGGTACGTCCGGGTTGCCGAGGCGGTCGCCTCGCCCGTCGTCGCCGCTCTCAGCGGGGAAGCCATCGGCTGGCTCGGCCCGTGGCTCGCGCCGGGCTTCATCACCGGCGGCCCGACCGGCTACGCCGCCCGCGACTGCGACACCGCGGAGCTGGCGCTACCCGAGCGGTACGGCGAGGCCCGGCTGGCCACGGTCGTCGTACGCCCGTCGACCGGCCGGATCGAGCGGACCCTGGTCGCGCCGGAGGAGGCGAGCACCCTGCGGTCGGCGATGTTGCTCGGCTTCCTGGACAGCCAGACCGCGCTGGTCCGTACCTCGGACGGCCGGTTCCAGCACCTTCTGGCCTGGCGGATCACCGACGGCAACCTGCGGATGGTCGCCACGGTCAACCGGGACGCGACGGTCAGCGTGGCAGACATCGCCGCCGCGCCGCCTCGTTGACCTCACCTTGACCTCACCGTCACCAGGGCCTCAGCGGGAGATCATCCGCAGGGGACGGCCTGTTCACGCCCCGTTCATTCGCGACCGACCACCTGGCTACCTGCTGCTGGCACCGTCTTGCTCATCAGCCCGATGACGAGATCCGACGATGAGAGAGGCAATGCCAAGGTGAACCGCAACGTGCTTCGAGGGCGGGTACTCGCTGGCGTCGCGCTCGCGGCGCTCGCGCTCGCCGGCTGTGGCGGCAACAACAACCCGTCAACCGGCGGCGCTCCGGGTACTGCCAAGCTCTCCGGCGCGGTGGCGATCGACGGGTCGAGCACCGTGGCCCCGCTGAGCAAGGCGGCCGCGGACATCTTCCGGGAGGAGCAGTCGGGGGTCAACGTCACGGTCGGTACCTCCGGCACCGGCGGCGGCTTCGAGAAGTTCTGCAAGGGCGAGACGGACATCTCGGACGCGTCCCGGCCGATCAACGACAAGGAGAAGGCCGCCTGCACCGCGCAGCAGGTCAAGTTCACCGAGTTGCAGGTCGCCAACGACGCGCTGACCGTCGTCGTGCACAAGGACAACACCTGGGCCACGTGCCTGACGGTCGACCAGCTCAAGAAGGTCTGGGCGCCCGGTTCCAGGCTCAACAACTGGAACCAGGTCGACCCGGCCTTCCCCAACGAGCCGCTCAAGCTGTTCAGCCCGGGTACCGACTCCGGGACCTTCGACTACTTCACCGCCGAGATCAACGGCGAGGAGGGCGCGCAGCGCACCGACGCGACAACCTCCGAGAACGACAACGTGCTCGTCCAGGGCGTCTCCGGATCCAAGGGCGGTCTTGGCTACTTCGGCTTCACCTACTTCGAGGAGAACCAGGACAAGCTCAAGGCCGTGCAGGTCAACGGCGGCTCCGGCTGTGTCGCGCCGAGCCGGGACACCGCGTCCGACGGCTCGTACACTCCGCTGTCCCGCCCGCTGTACATCTACGTCAACCGTGCTTCCATGGCCGAGCCGCAGGTCAAGGGCTTCATCGAGTTCTACGTCTCGGAGATCGACGAGATCGTCAAGGAGGCCCGGTTCGTCCCGCTGAACGCTGACCAGAAGACGAAGCTGACCTCGGCGCTCAACACGCTGAAGAGCGGGTGACGTGGCTGCCCCGTCCACCACCGGCGGCCCCGGCGTAGCGAAGCGTTCGCTACGCCGGGGTCGTCCGCGCCCGGTCGACAGCGCGGTCAAGGTGCTCCTGGTCGCCGCCGCATCCGTCTCGATCGCCACCACCCTCGGCATCATCGTCGCCCTCGCCGAGCCGGCCGTGGAGTTCTTCCGCCAGGTCAGCATCGTCGAGTTCCTCACCGGCACGAGCTGGACCCCGCAGTTCGCCGACAAGCACTACGGCGTGCTGCCGCTGCTCGTCGCGACGCTCGAGGTCATGGTCATCGCGCTCGTCATCGCGGTACCGCTCGGCCTGGGCTCGGCCATCTACCTGTCCGAGTACGCCGCGCCGCGCTCCCGCAAGGTGCTCAAGCCGATCCTCGAGCTGCTGGCCGGCGTACCGACCGTGGTCTACGGGTTCGTCGCGCTCGCCGCGCTCAACCCGCTGCTCCGCGACCACGTGCCCGGCCTCGGCGGGCTGGAGTTCCAGAACATGCTGGTCGCCGGGATCGCGATGGGCATCATGATCGTGCCGACCGTGGCGAGCATCTCCGAGGACGCGATGAGCGCGGTACCGCAGAGCCTGCGGGAGGGCGCCTACGCCCTGGCGTCCTCGCGGATGCAGGTGGCGACGAGGGTGGTCGTGCCGGCCGCGGTCTCCGGCATCGTCGCCGCGGTCGTCCTTGGCATCTCCCGGGCAGTCGGCGAGACGATGATCGTCACCATCGCCGGTGGGCTGGTCTCCAACGACGTCGATGCGAACCCGTTGCACGGCGCCGCGACGATGACCGCGTACATCGCGAACATCGCGCAGGGCGACGTGCCGGTCGGCACGCTGGACTACAACACGGTCTTCGCCGTCGGCGCGGTGCTGTTCATCTTCACCTTCGCCCTCAACGCGCTCTCGATCCGTATGGTCCGCAGATTCCGGGAGGTGTACGAGTGACCGCGAGCAGCCCGACCCTCGACCGGACGGGGACCGCCGAGCAGGGCCTCGCCCTCACCCGACGCCGGTTCCGGGTCGGCGAGGTGCTGTTCAAGCTGGCCCTCCAGGCGTGTTTCGTGCTCTGCTTCGCGGTCCTGGCCGCCCTGCTCGCCTGGGTGGTGGTCAAGGGCTGGCACCGGCTCGACTCGCGGCTGTGGACCGGGATGCCGACCGGGCGGGTCTCCCGGATCGACCGGGCCGGTGTGCAGTCGGCGATCACCGGCACGCTCTGGGTGATCTCCCTGACCGCGTTGATCTGCCTGCCGACCGGCGTGCTCAGCGCCATCTACCTGGAGGAGTACGCCAACCGGGAACGCTGGTACAACCGGATGCTGGAGTTGAACATCCAGAACCTCGCGGGCGTACCCTCGATCATCTTCGGCATCCTCGGGCTCGGCATCGTCGCCCGCCAGCTGGGCCTCGGTTTCTCGATCATCACGGCCGCCATCGTGCTGTCGCTGCTCGTGCTGCCGGTCGTCATCATCGCCACCCGGGAAGCGATCCGGGCGGTACCCCAGTCGATCCGGCAAGCGTCCTACGCGCTCGGCGCCACCAAGTGGCAGACGGTCTCCCGCCAGGTACTCCCGGCTGCGGTGCCAGGCATCGCGACCGGCTCGATCCTCGCGCTGTCCCGGGCGATCGGCGAGGCGGCTCCGCTGATCATGCTCGGTGCGGTCACCTACGTGACGTTCAACCCGGACGGGTTGCTCAGCGCGTACACCGTGCTGCCGATCCAGATCTTCTCGTTCATCAGCGAGGCACAGTCGGAGTACCAGGAACTCGCCGCCGCGGCGATCGTCCTGCTGCTCGCGATCGTGCTGCTGATGAACTCCCTCGCCATCTTCCTGCGCAGCAGGTTCCAGAAGCGGTGGTGACGGGACACCGCCATGGCCGACACGACATCTTCGCACCCTGAGGACTCCGACATGAGCACAGTCGCCGGCAACCGGCCGACCGTCCACATCAGCACCGCGGCCGGCACCGGATCCGGCGGTACCGGCATGTCGCCGTCCATCATGGAGCTCACCGACGTGAGCGTGTACTACGGCGACTACGAGGCCGTCCGGGGCACCAGCCTGCCGATCCAGGAGAACCAGATCACCGCGATGATCGGACCCTCCGGCTGCGGCAAGAGCACGATCCTGCGCGCGCTCAACCGGATGAACGACCTCATCCCGGGTGCCCGGATGACCGGCCGCATCACGTACCGCGGCCAGGACCTGTACGCGCCCGAGGTCGACCCGATCGAGGTCCGGCGCCGGATCGGCATGGTGTTCCAGAAGCCGAACCCGTTCCCGAAGTCCATCTACGACAACGTGGCGTACGGCCCCCGGGTGACCGCCATGAAGGTGTCCAACATGGACGACCACGTGGAGGAGGCGCTGCGCGGCGCCGCGCTCTGGGACGAGGTCAAGAGCAAGCTGCGGACCAGCGCGCTGGCTCTCTCCGGCGGGCAGCAGCAGCGGTTGTGCATCGCGCGGACCATCGCGGTACGCCCGGAGGTGATCCTCATGGACGAACCGTGCTCGGCGCTGGACCCGATCGCCACCGGCCGGATCGAGGACCTCATGCACGAGCTGAGGAAGCACTACACGATCGTCATCGTCACGCACAACATGCAGCAGGCGGCCAGGGTCAGCCACTTCACCGCATTCTTCACCGCCGAGGTCGACCCGGCCGGGGTCCGCCACGGCCGGCTCATCGAGTTCAGCGACACCGGCCGCCTGTTCACGAACCCGTCCGACAAGCGGACCGAGGACTACATCACCGGTCGTTTCGGCTGACTAGAGCGGAGTCCGGGGTCCGTGTCCGTCGGGGTCGGCATGGCTCCCACCGGTCCCGGGTACGACCAGGCGGTCGCCGTCGAGCCGCGGCATCACGGGGGTGCCGACGTCCCGATCCGCCGCGGCCGCCAGCGCGCTGCGACCGTCCGGATAGGACGCCAGCTCGCGCAGGGTGACCAGGGTGGGCGGCAGCATCCGGTGGCCGGCCGCGTCCGCGGGGTGGATCCACATCGTGTGGTCGGCCTCGCCGGAGACGTCCCGGGCGTCCTGGCCCTCGGGCATGACCGCGAGGAAGAAGTACGTGTCGAACCGGCGCGGCTCGAACTCCGGTGTGATCCACCGTGACCAGGGCACCAGCAGGTCGCTGCGCAGCGCCAACCCGCGCGATGCGAGCAGGTCGCTGAGGCTCAGCTCGCGGGAGACCAGAGCGCGGCGCGCCTCCTCCCACTCCGGTTCGGTCGTACTGTCCACATCGGACAGCAACACACCGGACTCCTCGAACAGCTCCCGGACCGCGGCGCAGACGATCCCCCGGGCCGCCGGCGGCGGGACCGCCAACCGGCCCGCCCAGTCCGCATCGGACGGTCCGCGCCAGCTCAGGTCGCCGGTCGCGTCCCGCGGATCGACCGAGCCGCCGGGAAAGGCGTACATGCCGGAGGCGAACGCCATCGTGGCCGCGCGCCGGATCAGGTAGACCTCGAACATCTCCGGACGCAGCAGGATCACGGTCGCCGCGACCCGTGGCTGCGCCGGGGCCGCACCCGACTCGTAGAACCGTCTCGCATGCTCGACGAACGCCGGCGGGACGGTGAACTCAGACATGGACCACCACGGCGGTACCCTGACCCACCCCGATGCAGGCGGCCGCGACACCGTACCCGCCGCCGCGGCGGCGCAGCTCGCGGCAGGCGTCCACGATGACCCGCGGGGCGGACGCGCCGAGCGGGTGCCCGATCGCGATCGCGCCGCCGTGCGGGTTCACCCGCTCCACGTCGACGTCGGGCAGCTCCTGCAGGCAGGAGAGCACCATCGCGGCGAACGCCTCGTTGATCTCCCAGACCGCGATCTCCGCCGCGGTGAGGTCCGCCCGGTGCAGCGCCTTGGCGATGGCCGGTACCGGAGCGACCGAGAACCGGTGCGGGGCGACCGCGACCGTGGCGCTGGCCACGATCCGGCCCAGCGGCTCGACCCCGAGCGCCTCCACTATGGACTCCGAGCCGACCAGTACCGCGATCGCGCCGTCGTTGATGGGTGAGGCGTTGCCGGCGGTCACCGTACCGCCCTCGCTGAACGCGGGGGCCAGCTTGGCGAGCTTCTCCCGGCTGGTGTCCGGGCGGACCGACTCGTCCCGCTCGACGGATTCCACGCCGATGCCGACCGCCATCACGTAGTCCGCGTGCAGGCCCTTGTCCCACGCCGCGGCCGAGCGCTGGTGCGAGCGCAGCGCCCAGTCGTCCTGCGCGTCCCGGCCGATCCCCAGCTCGGCGGCGACCGCCTCGGCCGCCGCGCCCAGCGACACCGTCCACTGTGCTGGGAACTTCGGGTTGACCATCCGCCAACCGACCTGGGTGTGGTAGAGCCTGGCGTCGGCCGGGAACGGTACCTCCGGCTTCGGCAGCACGAACGGGGCCCGGCTCATGCTCTCCACCCCGCCGGCGACCATCACCTCGGCGTCACCGGAGCGGACCGCCCGGGCGGCCTGCACGAGGGCCTCGCCGCCGGAGGCGCAGAGCCGGTTCACCGTGACTCCGGGTACGGTCTCCGGCAGCCCGGCGAGCAGGGCGGCCATCCGGGCCACGTTGCGGTTGTCCTCGCCGGCGCCGTTGGTGTCGCCGAGGACCACGTCGTCGATCCGGGCCGGGTCGAGGTCGGGGTGCCGGCGGAGCAGCTCGGCGATCGGCAGCGCGGCGAGGTCGTCCGTCCGGATCCCCGCCAGCCCGCCGCGGTGGCGGCCGAAGGGGGTACGTACCGCGTCGATCAGAAACGCCATCCTCGCATCGTAGGCTCGCTGGCATGACCATTCGCTGGGGCATCCTGGCCACCGGCGGCATCGCCGCGAAGTTCACCGAGGATCTGGCTCTCGTCCCCGACGCCGAGATCGCCGCCGTCGGGTCGCGCACGGCCACCGCGGCCGAGGCGTTCGCCCGGCGGTACGGGATCCCCCGCGCCCACGCCAGCTGGACCGCGCTCGCCACCGACCCCTCGGTCGACGTGGTCTACGTGGCGACCCCGCACGCCGCCCACTACCCGGCCGCCATGGCGTGCATCGAGGCCGGCAAGCCGGTACTCGTGGAGAAGCCGTTCACGCTGGACGTGCCGTCGGCGCGGGCGCTGGTGGCGGCGGCACGGGATCGCGGGGTCTTCGCCATGGAGGCGATGTGGATGCGCTGCGTGCCCGGCATCCGGCAGCTCACCGGCCTGCTCGCGGAGGGCGCGATCGGCGAGGTGACCACGGTACGGGCCGACTTCGGCCTGACCGGACCGTTTGCCGCCACCCACCGGTTGCGCGATCCCGCGCTCGGCGGCGGCGCGCTGCTGGACCTGGGCATCTACCCGATCACGCTGGCTCACCTCGCGCTCGGCGCCCCGGAGACGATCCAGGCGACCGCGCAGCTGACCCCGGAGGGTGTGGACGCCAACACGGGCCTGCTGTTCGGCTACCCCTCCGGCGCGCTGGCGGCGCTGACCTGTGGCCTGATGGGCAGTACCGGCGGGACCGCGGCGGTGACCGGCACCGACGGGCGGATCGACCTGCCCGGGCCGTTCCACCGGCCCCGGCACCTGGTCCTCCGCCAGCGGGAGAGCGTCCGCACGGTGGCCGCGGACTTCGCCGGCTGGGGCTACCACTTCGAGGCCGCCGAGGTGAACCGCTGCCTGCGCGAAGGGTTGCTGGAATCACCGCTCGTCCCGCTGGCGACCACGCTGGAGGTGCTGGGCGTCCTGGACACCGTCCGGGCCCAACTGGGCGTGGTCTACCCGTCCGCCTCAGCACAGACTGCGGGGAGTCAGTGGCCATGAGAGGATCCGTAGCCACTGACTCCCCGCAGTCTGTGCGTCAGGAGAACAGCGGGCGGACCAGGAAGTACATGAGCGACGCGATCAGCGCCGACCCGGGAAAGGTCAGGATCCAGGCGGTCACGATGTTGCCGGCGACACCCCAGCGGACCGCGGAGACCTTCTTGGTCGCACCGACGCCCATGATCGCCGAGGTGATGGTGTGGGTGGTCGAGATCGGCGCGCCGAGCACCAGCGCGTTGTAGTACAGCACCGAGCTGGCCACGGTCTCGGCCGCGAACCCCTCCGGCGGTCCGAGGTGGATGATCCGCCGGCCGAGGGTCCGGATGATCCGCCAGCCACCCGCGTACGTGCCGAGCGCCAGGACGGTCGCCGAGGTGAAGAAGACCCACTGCGGGATATCGGTCTTGCTGTCCTGGAAACCGCCCGTGTAGAGCGCGAGCACCACGATGCCCATCGTCTTGGCCGCGTCCTGCATGCCGTGGCCGACCGCCATCGCGGTGGCCGAGACCGACTGCGCCACCCGGAAGAAGCGGTTGAGCGGACCGGGGTGCCCGATCCGGGCCAGGCGGGGCCGGCGGCGCCCGAACGGGCTGGAGCCGAGCCGGCCGAGGCCGAAGATCACCCAGAGCAGGATGAACATCACCAGCGCGCCGAGCAGGAACCCGATCAGCGGCGACAGCACCATCGGGTAGATCACCTTGACCAGGATGTTGCCCCACTGTACGACCCCGCCGGCCGCGAACAGGGTGGCGCCGACCAGGCCGCCGAAGAGCGCATGCGAGGAGGACGAGGGCAGCCCGAGGTACCAGGTCATCAGGTTCCAGATGATCGCGCCGACCACGCCGGCGAAGACCACGCCGAGGCTGGCCAGCCCGGGCGGTAGGGTGACGAGCCCGTCGCCGACGGTCTTGGCCACCTTGCCACCGAAGTGCGCGCCGACGAAGTTGCCGAGCGCGGCGATGATCAGCGCCGCCCGGGGCGTCAGCGCGCGGGTCGACACGGAGGTGGCGATCGCGTTGGCCGCGTCGTGGAAGCCGTTGGTGTAGTCGAACGCCATCGCGACCACGATCACCGCGATCACCGCGATGAGCTCGGCGCTCATCGGCCGCTCCGCTCGCCACCCGGCGTCATGACTCTTTGACCGCGATCGTCTCGACCGTGTTCGCGACGTGCTCGAAGGCGTCACATGCGGCCTCGAGCTCGTCGGCGACCTCCTTCATCTTCAGGACGGTCAGGGCGTCGTACTCGCCGGAGAAGAGGCGGACGAGCAGCATGCGGTACGCCCGGTCTCCCTCGTTCTCCAGCCGGTTGCACTCGACCCAGTACTCCTTGAGGTCCTTCATGGACTTCAGCCGGGGCATCGCCTGCGCGGTGAGCTTCGCCTGCTGGTCGAGCACGTCGACCAGCTCGTGCATCTCCCGGGGCAGCGACGGCAGCTGGGTCAACCCGTACAGGTACAGCAGGCTGCCGACCGCCTCCAGGTGGTCCATCACATCGTCGAGGCCGGAGCCGAGCCGGTAGATGTCCTCCCGGTCGAACGGTGTCACGAAGGTTGAGTTGATCTTGTTGTACAGCTCGTGCGTGATCTGGTCGCTGTCGTGCTCGACCTCGATCAGGCGCTCGCTGATCGACTGCACGTCGGCGCCGGACAGAGCCAGCTCGGCGAGCAGGGCCGTACCCCGGACAAGGTTCTCCGCGGCCCGGCTGAAGTAGTCGTAGAAGGCGCCCTCGGTGGGGCGGAGAGAGAACTTCACGGCACGAACCTCGCGAGGTCGGGAGACGAATGGTTCTCGGGTGTCGGCGGAATGCTAAGCCCCATGACGCAGCCGTTCGCGCTCGGCCTCCGGGTCGAACGTGGGTGGCGGGTACTCCAGCTCCAGGCCGCTCATCGCCTCCAGCAGCAGGTTCGCCACGGCCCAGTTGCGGTACCACTTCCGGTCGGCCGGCACCACGTACCACGGCGCGTGGTCCGGTGAGCACGTCCGCAGCACGTCGGTGTACGCGGCGTGGTACTCCGCCCACCGGCCACGCTCGTCGAGGTCGGCCGGGTTGTACTTCCAGTACTTCGTCGGATCGTCCAGCCGGGCGGCCAACCGCGCGCCCTGCTCCCGGTAGGAGATGTGCAACATCACCTTGACCAGCGTCAGGCCATCGTCGACCAGCTCCCGCTCGAACCGGTTGATCTGGTCGTAGCGGCCGCGCCAGGTCCGCGGTGGCACGAGGTCGTGCACGCGGACGATCAGCACGTCCTCGTAATGCGACCGGTTGAAGATACCCAGGTAGCCGGCTGGCGGCAGGGCCTGCCTGATCCGCCACAGGAAGTGGTGCGACAGCTCCTCCCGGGTCGGCGGTCCGAACGCGACGATCCGCATGCCCAACGGGTTCATCGTCCTGGCCACGGCCTTGATCGTGCCGTCCTTGCCGCCGCAGTCCATCGCCTGCAGGACGAGCACCACCCGACGGGTACCGCCGGCCGCCTTCGCCTGCGCGTACAGGCGCGTCTGCAGGTCCGCCAGCGCCGCGCCCAGGTTGTCCAGCGCCGCCCGGGTCCACCCCTTGGGATCCCTCCTGACCTCCGCGCCCTCCGGCAGGCCCGGCGTACCGCGGGGATCGATGGCGGCCAGCTCGACCGTCTCCGGGTCGACGCGCAGCAGCTCACGCAGCGAGGACGTGGGGCTCATGTGACGATCATCTCGCGGCGCCGCCCGGCCCGCAGGTCGCAACGTCACAAACGTCCCTGGTGTCCCGTCCGGGTCCCGGGATACTGGGCTCAGAACACGGGAGACTGGCTGGAATGGCACCAGAGGACGAGCTCGCGGCCGGATTCGAGTCCCACCGGTCGCACCTGATGGCCGTCGCGTACCGGATGCTCGGCACCCGGACCGAGGCCGAGGATGCGGTCCAGGAGGCCTGGCTGCGGTACGCCGCGGCCGACCGGAGCGAGATCCGCGAGCCGCGGGCCTGGCTGACCACGACGACCGCGCGCATCTGCCTCGACATCCTCCGCTCGGCCCGGGTACGCCGCGAGGCGTACGTGGGGCCGTGGCTGCCCGAGCCGGTGGTGACCCGGCTGCCCGGCCCGGGTGGGTTCGGCCCGGACCCGGCCGAGCGGGCCGCGCTCACCGACGAGGTCAGCTACGCCCTGCTGGTCGTCATGGAGCGGCTCACCCCGGAACAGCGGGTGGCCCTGGTCCTGCACGACGTGTTCGCGGTGCCGTTCGACGAGATCGCCGAGGTCCTCTCCACCACCCCGGCCGCCGCCCGCCAGCTTGCCTCCCGGGCCCGCCGGGCGGTCGCCGACGACGGTACGCCCAGGCACCGACCGGACCGGGCCGAGCAACGCCGGGTGGTGGCCGCGTTCGTCGCGGCGGTCGAGTCCGGGGACATCGACGGACTGCTCACCGTGCTCGCGCCCGACGTCGTCGCGGTCGGCGACGGTGGCGGCGCGGCGCCCGCCGGGCGGCACCCGGTCGAGGGTGCCGTGCAGGTGTCCCGGTTCATGGCCGGCCTGTTCCGGCGGGCGATGCGCGAGGCCGCCGTCCGCTTCGAGCCGGTCCTGGTCAACGGCGAGCTGGGCCTGCTCGGCGAGATGACCTACCTGACCGGCGAGGTGCAGCGGCTGGTCATGGCGTTCGCGGTGGCGGACGGCCGGATCACCAGGATCTTCGACCAGGTCAACCCGGCCAAGCTGGGCTCCGTACCCCGGCTGGAAGCGTCGCGCTCGCTGCGGCTGGGCCCCTGACCTGCGCGTCATGCCGGGGGGACGGGCCACCCGGCGCCGGTGTGACCGGCCTTCGCTCAGGTCACCTGGGTGAGCCAGCGGTGGTACGCCGACGCGAACGGCTCGGTGCCGTTGCTCAACGCATCGACCAGCCAGGCGGCGGCCGCCCGGGCCGACTCGGCCGCGGCCGGCGGGTACGCCCACCGCCGGCTGTGCTCGGCGAACTCGTCCTCGTCGAGCAGCTCCACGGCCCGCGACTCGCGGCGCCGCCGGACGTCCAGGTCCAGGTCGACCAGGATGACCTCGTCCGGGGCGGTCCAGACGGCCGGGGTGACGATGTCGCAGTAGACCTCGGTCGGGCGCGGCGGCGGGTTGAACAGCGCGGTCCACCAGGTGTCGGGCGGCACCAGGACCACGTGACCGGTCTCCCGGACGACCTCCTCGGTGCCCACCGTGGCCACCGTGCCGTCGGGGACCCCGAGCCAGATCCCGTGCTCGTCCTCGCCGAGGTGCCGGGCCGGGTACCGCCGGTGGGGTGAGCCATCGTATTTGCGGTAGATCACCCGGACCGTCCCCCCTGTCATGCGTGCACCCTACCGAGGCGCGCCACCCGGTTTACGCACGAGGTCGGCCGGCACCACGGTCACCGGGAACGGCTTCTCCGCCAGGAACTCCTTCTCGCCGACCACCGTGGCGACCTCGCGGTAGTGCCCGTCGTCGCCCAGCTCCCACGCGACGAGGCGGGCCTGGTCCGGATGGGCGACCGGATCGACCACCCAGTACGACGGCGTGCCGGCCCGCTCGAACCGCTCCCGCTTGACGTGCGTGTCGATCAGCCGCGAGCTGGGCGAGAGCACCTCGACGGCGAGCACCGGCGGAGCCGGCAGGTCCTTGTCGGTGAAGTCGACGTCGCGCCCGACGAGCACGTCCGGCTCCATCTCGGTGTCGTCCGCGAGCCCGACCGCGAACGGCGCCACCAGTACCTCGAAGTCAGCCGGGCAGGCGGCGTGCAGCAGCCGCGCGAGCGCGAACGCGGCACGTTGGTGCAGCCGGGACGGTGCGGCGCTGACGATGAGCGTCCCGTCGATGATTTCGTAGCGGTGCCCGTCGTCGGGCACGTCCTCGAGATCGGCCCGGGTGAACGGCCGCCCGTGGTGGACCGGTGGATCAGCTGCCATGGCGACAACCATCGTGCCTCCCCGGTTCGCACCGCGCCAGCCTGTTGCGCGGGGAGGGGTCGCACAAGGCCTGTGGATAACGACGGCTCCTCGCGACCCGCCGGTTGTGGACAACCCTGGGGGACCGTCGGCCGGTGCGGGTAGCGTCTCGATACGTGGCCGCCCCCGTTCTGCCGACGACGACGCCGACCGTCGAGGGTCTGCTCGCGGCCGCGGTCGGGGCGGTTCCCGGCGGCACACCCCGGTCCGGCCAGCAGGTGATGGCCGCCGCGATCGCGCAGGCCGTGGAGCGCGAGGAGCACCTGCTGGTCCAGGCCGGCACGGGCACCGGTAAGTCGCTGGCCTACCTGGTACCGGCGCTGCTCGTGGAGGGCCCGGTCGTGGTGTCCACGGCGACCCTGGCCCTGCAGTCCCAGCTGGTCGACCACGACCTGCCCCGGCTGGCCGAGGCCGTGGAGCCGGTCCTGCGGCGCAAGCCGTCGTTCGCCGTCCTCAAAGGACGCCACCACTATCTCTGCCTGGCCCGGCTCGACTCGTCTACCGAGGAGGAACCGCAGGACGCGCTGTTCGAGAGCAGCTCCGGGGGTACGCGCTGGCTCGGTGAGGCGGGCCGGCTGGGCAAGCAGATCCAGCGCCTGCGCGAGTGGGGCATGCAGACGGAGACCGGCGACCGGGACGAGCTGGATCCCGGCGTGGACGACCAGACCTGGCGCCTGGTGTCGATGCCGGCCCGGGAGTGCGTCGGTGCCGCGCGCTGCCCGTACGGTGCGGAGTGCTTCGCCGAGGCGTCCCGCGCCCGGGCCCGCGAGGCGGACATCGTGGTCACCAACCACAGCCTGCTCGCGGTCGACATGCTCGCCGGCCGGCACATCGTCCCGCCGCACCGCCTGCTCGTCGTCGACGAGGCACACGACCTGGCCGACCGGGTCTCCTCCGCGGCGCAGGCGGAGCTGACCGCGGACCTGGTCGACCGGGCCGCCCGGCGCAGCCGGTCCTATGTAGAGGATGACGAGGCGGACGCGCTCGCCGACGCGGGAGACGCCCTCACCGTCGGCCTGGCCGAGATGCCGGCCGGGCGTATCACCAGCGGCCTGCCGGCGGTCCTCCGCGAGGCACTGACCATCCTGGACGCCGGCTGCCGTACCGCGCTGATCCGCATCGGCGAGATCAGGTCCGACGACCCCGACCCGGTGCGCAAGCAGCAGGCCAAGGCCCTGCTCGGCCAGCTCTCCGACACCGCGCAGCGGCTGCTCGCGGAGAGCGACGAGGACGTCGCGTGGGTGGAGAAGGACCACCGGCGCGCGGCGCTCGTCGTCGCCCCGCTCTCCGTCGCGGGCCTGCTCACCTCGAAGTTGTACGAGGAACGCACGGTCATCGCGACCTCCGCCACGCTGGCCCTCGGCGGCCGGTTCGACACGATCGGCCGGGCGCTCGGCCTCGCCGACAGCGACCTGGAGTTCCGCTCGCTCGACGTCGGTTCGCCGTTCGACTACACCCGGCAGGGCATCCTCTACGTCGCCGCGCACCTGCCCCGGCCGTCGCTGTCCGGGCTCAGCGACCCGGCCGCCGACGAGCTGGTCCGGCTGGTCTCCGCGCTCGGTGGCCGTACCCTCGGGCTCTTCTCGTCCCGGCGGGCGGCGGAACGGGCCGCGGAGGTGCTGCGCGCGAAGACCTCCCTGACCATCCTGGCGCAGGGCGAGGAGGCGCTGCCGCTGCTGGTCCGGCGGTTCCGCGAGGACCGGGCCAGCTGCCTGCTCGGGGTCATGTCGTTGTGGCAGGGAGTCGACGTACCCGGCGACGCCTGCCAGCTCGTCGTCATCGACCGGCTGCCGTTCCCCCGACCGGACGAGCCGCTGGCGGCTGCCCGGGCCGCCGCCGTGGACGCCGCGGGCGGATCCGGCTTCGCCGCGGTCAGCGTGCCGATCGCGGCGGTACGGCTGGCCCAGGGCGTCGGGCGGCTCATCCGCAGCGGCACCGACCGGGGCGTGGTGGCGGTGCTGGACTCGCGGTTGGAGCACGCCCGCGGGTACGGGCCGTTCCTGCGCCGGAGCCTGCCGCCGTTCTGGTACACGACCCGGCCCGAGGTGGTCGAGGGGGCGCTCGAGCGCCTGGCCGGCCGGTACAGCTAGCCGGGTGGTCGGGCGCTCACCACGACGACGTCGGGGGGCGGCTCCACCCGGCGGTCGACCAGCCGCCGGATGCCGGTGTTGAGCACGGCGACGATCGGCACGGCCATCAGCGCGCCGATGATGCCGGCGAGCACGATGCCGGCCGCGATGGCCACGATCACAGCGAGCGGGTGGATGGCCACCGCCCGACCCATGATCAACGGCTGCAACACATGCCCCTCCAACTGCTGCACCGCGATGACCGCGGCGAGCAGGATCAGCGCGATCACCGGCCCGCGGGCCACGAGCGCGACGAGCACCGCGACCGCGCCGGAGAGCGTCGCGCCGACGATCGGGATGAATGCGGCCAGGAACACCAGCGCGGCCAGCGAGAACGCGAACGGTACGCGCAGGATCGCGCAGGCGATGCCGATGCCGACCGCGTCGATGAAGGCGACCAGGACGGTGGCCCGCACGTACGCCACGAGGGTGCCCCACGAGGCGTCCCCGGCGTGCGCGATGGGTACCCGAGCGCCGTGCGGCAGCACGGAGACGATGGCGCGCCAGATCCGCCCGCCGTCGCGGAGGAAGAAGAACGTCGAGAACAGCACGAGGAACAGCCCGGCGAGTACGTCGAAGAGGCTGGTCGCGGTCGACAGCGCGCCGGTGGTGAGCGTCTCGCGGTTCTGCGTGACCCACTGCTGCGCCGACTCCAGCGCGTTGTTGAGCTGCTCGTCGGAGAGGTGCAGCGGGCCGGTCTTGAGCCAGCTCAGGATCTGCCCGGCGCCCCGCCGGGCGTTGTCGGCCAGGTCAGGTACGCCGGCGATGAACTGGTTGATGACCAGCGTGAGCGTGCCGGCGACCGCCGCGATGCCGGCGACCAGCACCACCGCGGTGGCCAGCGACGGCGCCAGGTTGACCCGGCGCAGCGCGGCGACCGCGGGTGACAGGAGAGCCGACAGCAGCAATGCGATGATCAGCGGTACCACCACGTGGCTGAGCAGCGCCACGCCGCGCAGGATGAAGTACCCGAGGACCCCGAGGATCAGCAGCCGCCATGCCCAGGCCGCGGCGATCCGCAGACCGTGCGGGACGTCGGCGCCGTCCCGGCTGATGGTCGAGGCGTGTGCCGGGACCTCGGTCGCAGGCTCGGTCTCTTCGGCCGGCGACTCGTCCGGTGGCGCCTTGGCCTGGACACGGGCGGCCCGGCTTGCCTCCCGGGCGTTCAGGTAAGCGCGCCGGATGTTGGCGCGGATCCGGTCGAAGCGAGCCAAGGAAACCTCCCGAGCGACTGGCGGCCCTCCTTACCGTAACCGGCCCGTGCCCGCAGCCGGCCGGACCACGGCGGAGTACCGTTCCCCCCGTGACCGCCGTACCCGCGCACGACACCGTGCACACCGCCGTCGGCCCGGACGGGGGCCTGCCCATCCGACTGCTGCACGACCGCGTACTCGTGCGGCTCGAGGGTGCCGAGGGTGAGCGCAGGTCGGCCGCGGGCATCGTGATCCCGGCGACGGCATCGGTCGGCCGGCGGCTGGCCTGGGCGACGGCGATCGGCGTCGGCCCGCACGTGCGCTCGATCGTCGCCGGCGACCGGGTCCTCTTCGATCCCGAGGACCGCTCCGAGGTGGAGTTGCACGGCCGGGACTACATCCTGCTCCGCGAGCGGGACGTGCACGCGGTCGCGGCGCGCCGGGTGGAGCCGGACGCGACCGGCCTCTACCTGTAGGGCACGTACGGCTGGTACTGCGGCCGCGGTGGCGGCGGTACGACCGGGATCGGCGCCACCGGCTCGGCCGGCGGGTCGAGCGTGCGGCGGGTACCGTCCGGGAACGTCACGTGGTAGCGCTCACCGTCCCAGACGGCCGGCGGAGCCTGCGGGTCCCGGCCGGCGAACGCCTGCCTCGTATCGACAATCGTCCGCAACAGCGCGCTCTCCTCGAAGCTGCTCTGCGCCCGGTCCCTGGGGGTGCGGTCCAGCCCCCGGTCCATCCGGTCGCGCAGCAGCGCCAGTCGGGTCGCCGCGTACTGGTACTCGCGCATCGCCTTCGCCCCGACCTCACCCGCGACCCGGCGGGCCCAGCGCCGGGCGGAGTGCCGGCGGGCCAGCGTACCGAGCGCGGCCACCTCGGGCGGTGACAGCCACCCGGAGCGGACGTACACCGGGAGCGTCCGCTCGGCGAGCCGGCCCTCCCAGGAGCGCAGCCACACCGCGGCGCCCACGGCCGCGAGGAAGATGGGGACCATGACGGCGATGTAGCCGTACAGGAAGACGAGCAGTTCCTGGGTCACCTCGGTGAGCGTCGCCATGAGGTTCCACGCGCCGTGCAGCATCATCGCCACGAGCAGGCCGGCGACCGGGGCGAGCCACTGCACCCGGCGGTCCGCCGACCGGGCCGAGATGCCCAGGCCGATGCCGGTCATCGAGGTGAACAGCGGGTGCGCGAAGCCGGTCAGCATGATCCGCATGATGAACAGCGCGATCACGCCCTGCGCGGCCGAGGCCGGGCCGTAGCGCTCGAAGCCGCTGGCCCAGCCGTATCCGCCGAGATAGAGGATGTTCTCCACCATCGCGAACCCGGTCGCGGACAGTCCACAGTAGACGATCCCATCGGTGATCCCGGAGAACTCGCGGCGCCGGCGCAGCAGGATCAGCAGCGGTCCGAGCGCCTTGGTCAGCTCCTCGATGAACGGCGCGACCAGCACCGCGACGAGCGCGTCTGGCAAGCCCCAGTCGGTGAACCGGTCGCTGGCGAAGTTGTTCACCACCAGCGACGTCGTGGTGGCGATCACCGCGCCCCAGCAGAACGCCAGGGCCAGGTACCGGACCGGCTCCGGCTCGTACCGGTCGAGCCAGACGAAGACCCCCACCAGCACGGGTACCGGCAGGATCGCGGCACCGAGGCCGACCGCCAGCGCGGTGGGACCGATGTTGTCCCCGAGGTAGATCAACAGGCCGATGCCGACCGCCGCGATGCCCCCGATGACCCCGGTCAGCATCAGGATGCGCTTCCAGCCGCGCCGGCCGGTCGCGGTGGCCGGGGCGGCGACGGGGGCGGGTGAGGTCCCGGGGGGCGGGCGGTCGGCCATGCGCATCAGCCTAGCGACGGTCGGGCGGAGCGCAGGTCACAAGTGCCGGCGCGGACGACGACCGAACGCCTGGACCGGCTGGTCACCACTCTCGCCGGGCCGGCCCCGGTGCTCCTTGCCCCCGCTCCCGTAGCGTTGACGGCGTGGTCCTCGACGAACTACGGGCGTCACTGCCCGACGGAGCGGTGCTGACCGACCCGGACATCCTGCGCGGGTACCAGCGGGACGAGGCGGACCTGTGCCCGTACGGCATGCCGGCAGCGGTGGTACGGCCACGGAGCACCGACGAGGTGGTCCGGACGATCAGGATCGCGGCGTCGAGCCGTACCCCCGTCGTCCCGCAGGGTGCGCGGACCGGGCTGGCCGGCGCGGCGAACGCGCTCGACGGCGCCATCGTGCTGTCGATGACCGCGATGGACCGGATCCTGGAGATCGACCCGGTCAACCGGATCGCGGTGGTGCAACCCGGTGTGGTCACCGCGGCGCTGTCCCGGGCGGTGGCCGGGCACGGGCTGGCCTACCCGCCCGACCCGGGCTCGTGGGAGTCGTCCACGATCGGCGGCAACGTGGCCACGAACGCGGGCGGGATGTGCTGCGTCAAGTACGGCGTGACCGCCGAGTACGTGCTCGGCCTCGAGGTCGTGCTGGCCTCCGGCGAGGTGCTGCGGACCGGGCGGCGGACGCCCAAGGGCGTGGCCGGCTACGACCTGACCCGGCTGTTCGTCGGGTCGGAGGGCACGCTCGGCGTGATCACCGAGATCACCGTGGCGCTGCGGCCGGCGGCCGAGGAGGGCCTGACCCTGGTGGCGGTGTTCCCGACCACCACCGCCGCCGGGGCCGCGGTGAGCGCGATCGCCGCCGCGGGTCTCACGCCGAGCCTGCTGGAGCTGCTGGACCAGGTGCACCTGCGGGCGATCGAGGCGTACCGGCCGATGGGCTTGCGGGTCGACGCGTCCGCGCTGCTGCTCGCGGCCGTGGACACCGGCCCGCGGGCCGCCGCCGACCTGGACCGGATCGCCGAGCTGTGTACCGCGGCCGGCGCGGACGAGGTCTACGCCGCGACCGACGCGACCGAGGCCGCCGAACTGCTCCGCGCCCGCCGGCTCGCCCATCCGGCGATGGAACACCTGGCGACCACCCTGCACACCGACGGCGGGCTCATCATCGACGACGTGGCGGTACCGCGCTCGCGCCTCGCCGAGATGCTGGACGGCGTGGCCCGGATCGCCGACAAGCACGGCATCCCGGTCGCGGTCGTCGGTCATGCCGGCGACGGGAACCTCCACCCGAACATCGTCGTCGACCGCGCCGATCCGTCCAGTGTGGACAAGGGCCGGACGGTGTTCGACGCCATCATGGAGCTGGGCCTGTCACTCGGCGGCACGTGTACCGGCGAGCATGGCGTCGGCCTGCTCAAGCGGGACTGGCTGGCGACCGAGATCGGGCCGGTCGGCGTCCGGGTGCACCGGGCGGTCAAGGACGCCCTCGACCCGGAGCACCTGCTCAACCCCGGAAAGGTCGTGTGACCACGGACGTCCCGCCACGCACGTCCGGCGCACCGAGCCGGGCCGCATCGGCGGTGTGGTCGTCCGGCATCCGCTGCGACTCGCGCTCCGCCTCGACCTGCGCGAGGTAGTGCGCCACCTCACGGTCCACAGTAGACTCCTCCCAGCCGAGCACCGATGCCATGAGATCGGCGGTGTCGAGCACCGAGTCCACGCCGCGGTGGTCGGTCTCGAACGAGATGCGGGTCCGCCGGTTCAGCACGTCCTCCAGGTGCAGGGCGGCCTCCGCGCGCGCGGCGTAGACCACCTCGGCGGCGAGGTATTCCGGCGCGCCCTCCAGCGGCCGGCCCAGGGACGGATCGACGGTCACCAGGGCGAGCACCTCCTGCGCCAGCGTGCCGTACCGTTCCAGCAGGTGCTCCAGTACGCCGGCCGGCACACCGCGGCGGCGGGCGAGGTCCAGGCGGTCGCGCCACATGGCGGCGAAGCCGTCGGCGCCGAGCAGCGGCAGCTGGTCGGTACGCGACGGCCGTACGCCCCGGCCGAGGCGACGCGCGGCACGGTCGATGACGTCGGCGGCCATCACCCGGTAGGTGGTGTACTTGCCGCCGGCGACCACCATCAGACCCAGCATGGGCTCGACGACCGCATGCTCGCGGGACAGCTTCGAGGTCGACTCGTCCTCGCCGGAGAGCAGCGGGCGCAGCCCGGCGTACACCCCCTCGATGTCCGCTGTGGACAGTGGCCGGTCGAGCACCTGGTTCACGTGCTCCAGGAGGTACATGATGTCCCGCGCGGACGCCGCCGGATGCGCCCGGTCGAGGCGCCAGTCGGTGTCGGTGGTCCCGATGATCCAGTGCCCGCCCCACGGGATCACGAAGAGGACCGAGGTGGCGGTACGCAGGGTGAGGCCGGCCTCGCCGGTGATCGCCGAGCGGGGTACCACCAGGTGGATGCCCTTGGACGCGCGGACCCGCAGCCCGGGCCGGGTGTCCGGCAGCATCGCGGAGATGTCGTCGCTCCACACCCCGGTCGCCGCGACCACGGTCCGCGCCGAGACGTCGAACTCCTCCGAGGTCTCCAGGTCCACCACGCGTACGCCGGTGACCTCGCGGGCGTGCCGGCGCAGAGCGACGACCCGGGTGCTGGTCGCCACGGCGGCGCCGAGGCTCGCCGCGGTCCGGGCCAGCGTGACCACGAGCCGGGCGTCGTCCACCTGGCCGTCGTAGTACCGGATCGCCCCGGCCGCCGCGTCCGGGCGCAGCGAGGGAAACAGCCGGTGCGCCGCATCCCGGGACAGGTGCCGGTGCACGGGCATCCCCCGGGCATGGCCGAGCACGCCGGAGAAGGCGTCGTAGAGGGCGAGCCCGGCGCCGTAGTACGCCCGCCGCCAGAACCGGGCCGACAGGCCGTCGTCCGGCAGCGGCACGAGGAACGGGACCGGCCGGACCAGGTGCGGGGCCAGCCGGGTGGCGAGCAGCCCCCGCTCCCGCAGTGACTCGTGCACCAGGCCGAACTCGAGCTGCTCCAGGTACCGCAGCCCGCCGTGGATCAACTTGCTCGACCGGGACGACGTACCGGCGGCCAGGTCACGGGCCTCGACCACGGCCACGGAGAGCCCCCGGGAGGCCGCGTCGACCGCGGCGCCGGTCCCGGTCACACCCCCGCCGATCACCAGGACGTCGAACCGTTCACGCCGCAGCCGGCGCAGGTCCCCGGCGCGGCGCTCCGGTGAGAGCGCGCTGGCGGCGTACCGGGAGACGGCTGGGTCACGCACGCCCTACACGGTAAGGCCTCGGCTCACCCGACGATGTCGGCGGCCGTCACAACAAGGGCCTCGGCCGCAACATCCGGCCTGCGCGAACGTCTCGAACGCGGCGTCCCGGCCCGAGAAGGGTCACGAGGCAAGATCACGGATCGGCAGGTCCGGCACCGGCGCGGCGGCGCCGGCGGGCCCGGTGGGCGAGCAGGTAGGTCTTGATGCTGGCCCCGTACCGTGCATGGCATGGTTGACGCCGACCCGGTCCTGCCGCCCCCGCGAGCCCCGCGACCGGCGAGCCCGTGGCCGGTCGTGCTGGCCGTACTCACCGGCGTGTGGACGGTCGCCGTCACCGTCGGCACCCAGTCGCTGACCTGGCTGATCGGGCAGATCGTCGAGAGTTCCGGCCGGCCCGTCCCCGGCTGGGTCTGGCCGGCCTCGGCCGGTCTCGTCGCGCTGCTGATCGGCGTACCGGCGCTGCTGCTCGCGATCCTGCCGCGCTCGGTGCCGGTCCGGTGGACCGGCCGGGCCTGGCTGGCCGCCGCGGTGAGCCTCGGGGTGCTCGGCTCGCTGCGGTCCGTCCCGGTCCTGGCCCACGAGGTGTACCTCACGCTGCTCGCGCTCGGCGCCGCCGGCCTGGCCGTGCTGGTCAGCCGGCTCAACCGGGGTCCGGACCAGGCCCCCGCGGCGAGTGCCACGGCGATCGGCCTCGCCGCCGGACTGGCCTGCGCCGTGCCGTGGGCCTGGCTGGGCGCGCTGGGCAGCCTGCCGGAGACGGTGCTCGGCCTGGCCGCGGCGCTCGCCGTCGGCTGGCTCGCCAGCGCGGTGCTGACCAGCCAGTTCTGGAGCGCACACGCCGGAGTGCCGGGGCCGGCCGCCGGTCGCGCGAGGTTCGTCCTCGTCGGCGGGCTCGCCGCGGGAGTCGCTCTGGCCCCGCTCGCCGCCGCGACCGGCGCCGGCGGCGTCTTCCTCGGCACCCTGTTCACCGTGCCGGCCCTGGGTTTCCCGGCGGCCGCGCTGCAGCCCCTCACCTACGGCCGGTCACGCTGGCCGATCCTCGCGCTCGTCGCGGCCGCGAGCGCCGGCCCGCTGCTCTTCGTCGACCCGGAGGAGACCTCGCTGCTGCTGAACCTCGGCACCCGGGACGCCGGCTACTGGGCGCTGATCGCGACGGTGGCCGGCGCGGTCATCGCGCTCGCGACCGGCCTCGCCACCGGACTGACGGTAGTCCACGGTGGGCGCCCGTTGCGGGCGAGGACTCCCCGCCGGGGTGCCGCAGCCGCCACCGCACTCGCGGTCGCGGCGGGGGCGGTCACCGCGTACGCGACGGTGGGCCAGCCCGGTCTCCACGGCGACCGGCTGTTCGTCGTGCTGAACACCCAGGCGGACCTGAGCGGCCTGGCCCTGATCCCGGACCGCGCGGAACGGCTGCGCACGACGTACCAACGCCTCGTCGAGCATGCCGAGCGTACCCAGGCCGGCCTCCGCCGCGACCTGGAGCGCTGGCGGATCGGTTTCACGCCGTACTACCTCGTCAACGGCCTGGAGGTGGACGGTGGCGCCGGCGTTCGCGCGTGGCTGGCACGGCGGTCCGATGTGGACCGTGTGCTGGTCAGCCCGCGGCTGCGACCGCTGCCGGCACCGGTACCTGTGGCGCGGGGCACGACCGGGGCGCCTCGAGGCCCACAGTGGAATGTCACCCAGGTGAAGGCGGACCAGGTCTGGACCGCGCTCGGCGTGACCGGCCGCGACATCGTGATCGGTACCTCCGACTCCGGTGTGGACGGTGCGCATCCGGCCCTGCGCAACGGGTTCCGCGGTGGCGACGACTCCTGGTACGACCCCTGGAACGGCACCCGGGAACCTACCGACCGCGGCGGACACGGCACGCACACGCTCGGCTCCGCGGTGGGCCGGGCACCGGACGGCGCGATCCCCCGGCGGATCCCCGAGGACGCACCGGCAGCCACCCCCGGAGCGGTCGGCGTGGCACCGGGCGCCCGGTGGATCGGCTGCGTGAACCTGGACCGCAACTTCGGCAGCCCGGCCCGGTACCTCGACTGCCTCGAGTTCATGCTGGCCCCGTTCCCGCACGGCGGGAACCCGCTGCGCGACGGTCGACCCGAGCGGGCCCCGCACATCCTGACCAACTCGTGGGGCTGTCCGGATCTCGAAGGCTGTGACGAGTCGGCACTGCGCCCGGCCACCGCGGCCCTCGCCGCCGCCGGCCTCTTCGTCGTCGCCGCGGCCGGCAACACCGGACCGTTCTGCGACTCGGTGGACGACCCACCGGCGATCTACCCGGATGTGGTCACCGTCGGCGCGGTGAACCGGGGCGGCACCGTCACCGACTTCTCCAGCCGCGGCCCGGCACCGGACGGCACACCGAAGCCGGACCTCACCGCGCCCGGCGACGAGATCCTCTCCACGCTGCCGGGTGGCACGTACGGCATCCTCGGTGGTACCTCGATGGCGGCACCGCACGTCGCCGGCGTGGTCGCGCTGATGTGGTCGGCCAACCCGGCGCTCATCGGCGACCTGGCCCGGACCCGGCAGTTGCTGGTCGACACCGCCCGGCCGCCGCTGCCCAGCTTCGGCCCGACCGGCGAGGACGCCTGCGGAGGCCCGGCCAACGTACGCGGCTCGGGCGTGGTCGACGCCCTGGCCGCCGTACGCGCCGCCCAGCGGGCCGGCCAGTAGGTTGGACGCCGTGATCGTCCCGTACGCCGACAGCCACCTGCCCGCGGTCACCGACCTGTCCCGCGCGGCACTCGACCTGCCCGAGGACGCCGGTGAGATCGAGGCCATCCTGGGCCGCCTGCTCTCCCCGCCGCCCGGCCGGCGGACCGTCCGGCTGGTGGACGCGGAGGCGCGCGGCGTGGTCTTCGCCTCGGTCCGGGACGACGACCCCACCATCGGCCACCTGGACCTGGTCGCGGTGCACCCGGGTACGCGCCGGCAGGGCATCGCCCGGGACCTCGTCACCGCCGCCGAGGAGACCCTGCACGGGTACGGCGTCCGTGAGGTCCGGATCGCGGGCAACGATCCCAGCTACGCCTGGCCGGGCATCGACGTGCGGTACACACCGGCGGTCTGCGCCGCGCTCGCGCTCGGCTACCGGCAGGACCGTACGGGCTGGAACATGACGGTCGACCTCGCGAGCGTGGCGGCCCCGGACGAGGCGGGGCTCGAAGCGGCCGGCATCACGGTCCGGCGGGCCGGCCCGGAGGACACCGACCGCGTCGCGGCGTTCGCCCGGGAACACTTCACCGGCGGCTGGCCCTGGGAACTCCAGCAGTCCATCCTCCGGGGCGCGGCCGGCGCGGTGGCCGGCTGCCACCTCGCCGAGCGCGGCGGCGCCATCCTCGGCTTCGCGGGGTACGGCGCGCTGCGTCCCACCCTGTTCGGCCCGATGGGCACGATGCCCGCCGCGCGCGGTACCGGGATCGGCGAGGTGCTGCTGCGGCGGTGCCTGCGCGACCAGCACGCCGCCGGACTCCTCACGGCACAGATCGGCTGGGCCGGCCCGATCGCCTTCTACGCCCGCACGGTCGGCGCGCGGATCGAGCGGGTCTTCCTGATGTACCGGAAGGCCCGCTAGAACGGTCGGCCGGTCAGGCGCTCGTACGCCTCGACGTACCGGGCCCGGGTCGCGGCCACGATCTCCGGCGGCACCTCGGGCGCCGGTGGCTTGCGGTCCCACCCCGTACCCACCGCCCAGTCCCGGACGATCTGCTTGTCGAAGGCCTGCTGCGGCCGCCCCGGCTGCCAGCCGTCGGCCGGCCAGAACCGGGACGAGTCGGAGGTGAGCAGCTCGTCGCCGAGCATCAGCGTGCCGTCGGCGGCCCGGCCGAACTCGAGCTTGGTGTCCGCGATGATGATGCCCCGCGACGCGGCCAGCGCCGCGCCGCGCCGGTACACCTCCAGGGTGGTGTCCCGCAGCCAGGCGGCTGTCGAGGAGCCGACGAGGTCCACCACGTCCGGGTACGAGATCGGCTCGTCGTGCGAGCCGCGCGGCGCCTTCGTCGTCGGCGTGAAGATCGGCTCGGGCAGCCGGGACCCCTCGACCAGGCCCGGGGGCAGCGCGACCCCGCAGACCGCGCCGGTGGCGGCGTAGTCCCGCAAGCCCGAGCCGGCCAGGTACCCGCGCGCCACGCACTCCACCGGCAGCATCTCCAGCCTCCGGCACCGTACCGCGCGACCGGCCCACTCCGCCGGCACGTCCGTACCGGAGAGCACGTGGTTGGGCACCACATCGGCGAGCCGGTCGAACCACCACAGCGACAGCCGGGTGAGCAGCTCCCCCTTGTCCGGGATCGGGGTCGGCAGCACCACGTCGTAGACGGAGACCCGGTCGGAGGCGACCAGGATCAGGTCGGCGCCGTCGGCGTAGACGTCCCGGACCTTGCCGGAGTGCAGCAGCTCCACGGGCCGACCCTACTCGTAGAGCAGGGCGTCACCCGCCCAGCTCACGTCCTTCGGCGCCACGGCGAGCAACTCCGCCGGATCGGCGTCCGCGTCGACGGCCCGGCGCAGGTTGTCGGACCCCCACAGCAGGTCGATGTGGTGCCGGCCGTCCTGACCGGCCGGCCGCCAGCCGAACTCCACCGGGTACAGCGCGCGGAGCAGGCGCAGCATCTCCAGCACTACCGCGACCGGTGCGAACGCCGACCGGTCGGTCACGTGCAGCTGGACCCCGCGCACGACCGTACCCGCGTGCTTGCCGAACATCGGCGTGAAGCGGACGTCGCGGAACGCCACTCCGGGCAGGCCGGCCGAGCGCAGCGCGGCGACCCAACGACCGTCCACATAGGGCGCACCGATCAGCTCGAACGGCCGGGTGGTGCCGCGCCCCTCGGAGAGGTTCGTGCCCTCGAACAGCACCGCACCGGGATAGACGACCGCGGTGTCCACCGTGGGCAGGTTGACCGAGGGCATGACCCACTCGAGGCCGGTCTCGTCCCCGTACAGGTGGCGCTGCCAGCCGGTCATGGCGACCACGGTCAGGGACACCCGGCGGTCCCGGGCGAGCCACCGGGCCAGCTCGGCCACGGTCAGGCCGTGCCGCAGCGGTACCGGCATCCGGCCCACGAAGCTCGTGTACGCCGGGTCGAGCACCGGGCCCTCGACCGCCACCCCACCGATCGGGTTGGGCCGGTCGAGCACGACGAACCGCCGGCCGGTACGCGCGGCGGCGCCCATCAGGTCGGCCATCGTCCAGACGTACGTGTAGCAGCGCGTCCCCGCATCCGGCACGTCGCACAGGACCACGTCCACGGTGGACACCATCTCGTCGAGCGCGGCCCGCGAAACCCCGTAGGTGTTGTAGACCGGCAACCCGGTGTCCGAGTCCACGGTGGACGACTCGCCGCCGCCGGCCTGCGCTGTGCCGTGCAGCCCGTGCTCCGGCCCGAACAGCGCGACGAGCGGCACACCGGCTGCCCGTAGCGCCACGGCCGACGGCGTGAGGTCCGGCAGCACGCCACCATGGTTCGTCACCAACCCGAACCGGGCGGCCGGCCAGGACGGGCCGAGAAGGCCGGGATCCGCGCAGACGCGCGCCAGCCCGGTCGAGATCATGACGAAAACCTACCAGTGCCGCGGTTAAGCGTGGAACCGGTCTACATGGCTCACGACGGCCCACGACGGCCAACGATGGCCCACGACCGCGCGGGACTATTCCGACATTCGGGGGGAACCGGCGGTCGTATCCGCCGGCCCGACGACATCGGCCGCCGCCTCCGTGTCCCGCAGCACGCGCAACGCGTTGTGCCAGGTCAGCTTCTCGAGGTCGGCATCCGACCAGCCCCGGCCGGCCAGCTCGGCCAGCAGCGCCGGGTAGCAGTCCACGCCCTCCAGACCGTCCGGTGTGGACATCACACCGTCGAAGTCGCCGCCGAGCCCGACGTGGTCGACGCCGGCCACCTCCCGGACGTGCTCCACGTGGTCGGCGACGTCGGCCACCGTGCACGGTGGGCGCGGGTTCTCCGCCAGCCAGGCCTGCTGCGCGGCGTCGTCGACCAGGTCCGACACGAAGTCGGTGAAGAGCACGTCCATCCACTCGCGACACTCCTCGGTGAGGAAGCCGGGCACGAACGTGACCATCACGACACCGCCGGTGTCGCGTACCCGGCCGAGGATGCGGTCCGAGACGTTGCGCGGGTGGTCGCAGAGGGCGCGGGCGGACGAGTGCGAGAAGAACGCGGGCGCGGTCGAGACGTCCAGCGCGGCATCCATCGTGGACTCCGCGACGTGGGACAGGTCGGCGAGCATGCCGAGCCGGTTGCATTCGCGCACCACGTCCCGACCGAAGTCGTTCAGGCCGCCGACCTTCGGCTCGTCGGTCGCGCTGTCCGCCCACGGCGTGTTCTTCACGTGCGTCAGCGTCAGGTAGCGCGCTCCCAGCGCGTACATCATCCGCAGCGTGCCGAGCGAGGATGCGATGGAGTGCCCGCCCTCCATCCCCAGCAGCGAGGCCACCTTGCCCGTCTCCCGGGCCCGTTCCACATCGGACGCCGAGCGGGCGGGCGCCAACCGGTCCGGGTACCGCCGCACCATCGTGTGCACGAAGTCGATCTGCTCCAGCGTGGCGATGACGGCCGCGTCCCCGTCCAGCGAGCACGGTACGTAGACCGACCAGAACTGCGCGCCGACCCCACCCGCCCGCAGCCGCGGCAGGTCGGTGTGCAGCCCGCTTGCCCGCTGGTCCAGCCCGATGTCCAGGACGGACAGGTCGTACCCGGTCCGCTTGCGCAGCGCCCAGGCGAGGTCGTTGTGGCCGTCGAAAACCGGAGCCCTACCCATGGGCCGCCACCTTACCCAGCCCGGCGGCACCCGGCCATGGCGGGAGGTGGTCGCGTTCGGCAGACGCCGAACGCGGATCCGGACGGAGGAGAACGGCATGAGGCGGGCCCGCCCGATGACGATCCGGCGGGCCCGACCTGGTGAACCTCGTGGACTCAGAAGTCCATGTCGCCGCCGCCGGGCGCGCCGGCGGGAGCCTTCTCCTTCTCCGGCTTCTCCGCCACCACGGCCTCCGTGGTGAGGAAGAGCGCCGCGATCGAGGCCGCGTTCTGCAGCGCCGACCGGGTGACCTTCGCCGGGTCGATGATGCCCGCGGAGATCATGTCGACGTACTCCCCGGTCGCGGCGTTGAGGCCGTGACCCGCCTCGAGGTTGCGGACCTTCTCGACCACCACGCCGCCTTCGAGGCCGGCGTTGACGGCGATCTGGCGCAGCGGGGCGTCGAGCGCGACCTTGACGATCTGCGCACCGGTCGCCTCGTCGCTGCCCAGGTCCAGCTTGTCGAAGGCGGTCTTGCCGGCCTGCACCAGCGCGACGCCACCGCCGGGGACCATGCCCTCCTCGACGCCGGCCTTGGCCGCCCGCACCGCGTCCTCGATGCGGTGCTTGCGCTCCTTCAGCTCGACCTCGGTGGCCGCACCGATCTTGATGACCGCGACGCCGCCGGCCAGCTTGGCCAGCCGCTCCTGGAGCTTCTCGCGGTCGTAGTCGGAGTCGCTCTTCTCGATCTCGGCGCGGATCTGGTTGACCCGACCGGCGATCTGGTCGGCGTCACCGGCACCGTCGACGATCGTGGTCTCGTCCTTGGTCACCACGACCTTGCGGGCCCGACCGAGCAGGTCGAGGCCGACGTTCTCCAGCTTCAGGCCGACGTCCTCGCTGATGACCTGGCCACCGGTGAGGATGGCGATGTCGGTCAGCATGGCCTTGCGGCGGTCACCGAAGCCGGGGGCCTTGACGGCGACCGACTTGAAGGTACCGCGGATCTTGTTGACGACCAGGGTCGCCAGGGCCTCGCCCTCGACGTCCTCGGCGATGATCAGCAGCGGCTTGCCCGACTGCATGACCTTCTCGAGGATTGGCAGCAGGTCCTTGACCGCGGAGATCTTGTTGTTGGCGATCAGGATGTAGGGGTCCTCGAGGACGGCCTCCATCCGCTCCGGGTCGGTCATGAAGTACGCGGAGATGTAGCCCTTGTCGAAGCGCATGCCTTCGGTGAGCTCCAGCTCCAGCCCGAAGGTGTTGCTCTCCTCGACGGTGATGACGCCCTCCTTGCCGACCTTGTCCATCGCCTCAGCGATGATCTCGCCGACGGTGTTGTCCGCGGCGGAGATGGCCGCGACCGAGGCGATCTGCTCCTTGGTCTCGACCTCCTTGGCCAGCTTGGCGAGCTCCTCCGCCACAGCGGCCACGGCGGCCTCGATGCCCCGCTTCAGGGCCATCGGGTTCGCGCCGGCCGCGACGTTGCGCAGACCCTCGCGGACCAGCGCCTGGGCGAGCACGGTCGCCGTCGTCGTGCCGTCACCGGCCACGTCGTCGGTCTTCTTGGCGACCTCCTTGACCAGCTCCGCCCCGATCTTCTCCCAGGGGTCCTCGAGTTCGATCTCCTTGGCGATGCTCACACCGTCGTTGGTGATGGTGGGAGCACCCCACTTCTTCTCCAGTACGACGTTGCGGCCCTTCGGCCCCAGCGTCACCTTGACGGCGTCGGCGAGCACGTTCATGCCTCGCTCGAGCCCGCGGCGCGCGTCCTCGTCGAACGCGATCATCTTGGCCATACGGCGTCTGTCCTCCTGGACACGTGCGGCGCGCCCGAAGTGCGGCGCCGCCGATGTTTACGCACTGCCAAGCCGGGCCGGATAGCCCGCGACGACCGATCCCACGACCGTGGAATCCCACCGCCCCAGCTCGGATGTTCTTAGGGTCTGGCACTCGCGGCAGGCGAGTGCCAACACCTTGTTTAGCACTCTGCCCCGTCGAGTGCAAGCCGCTCCGGGGCAAATCAGGCGTCGAGCGCCGCGAAACAGCGATCTTGGCAGCGGCCACCGGCGGCCCGCGACACGGCAAAGGGCGCCGGCCCAGTGTGAGGACCCGGCGCCCTTTGTGCGGTTGATGGTCGCTGAGACAACCGGAAGCCCGCGGAGGCTTCGGCGAATCAGCCGATGAGGCGTACCTTCTCCGCCTGCGGACCCTTCTGGCCCTGCGCGATCTCGAACTCGACGCGCTGCCCGTCGTCCAGCGACTTGTAGCCATCCATCTCGATCGCCGAGAAGTGGACGAACACGTCCTGCCCGCCGTCGACCGCGATGAAGCCGTAGCCCTTCTCGCTGTTGAACCACTTGACGGTGCCCTGTGCCACTGCACTTCCTCACTTCTATGGTGCTGGGTCTCGCGACCCCCGGCCCGAGCACTCGCTCAGCCGGGGCCGGTGCTTCAAGAAGTCCGGGCGGGGACAGGTAGAAGACAACGGCCGAGTTCGCACGCTACACGAGGCGGCCATAATGCGCACTGCCCCAAATCGGACACTGAATTCGGTCAGACGTGTCGTCGAGACTGGACGATCCGGAACCTGCTGGCGACGTACGCACCATCGGTGAGCGACGCGTTTGCGGCCGGATTCGCCCCACTCGCGTGGAAGTCACTGAATGCCGCGGACTGGTTGACGAACACGCCTCCGGTCAGGTTGCAGGACAGGTGAACACCCACGTCGAGCGCTGCTTCCTCGGCCGCGTCCAGCACCTTCTCGTCGGTCGAGTACACCGCCGCGGTGAGCGCCCCCTTGGTGCCGACCGTCCGGCGGAACACGTCCAGGCTATGCGCGGTGGAGTCGGTGGCGATGACAAAGGAAATAGGCCCGAACCACTCCTTGCCATACGTATCCGCCGCTTCCGCGTCCAGTTTCACCACCACCGGGGTACGGCAGACCGCGTCCGCGAACCCGGGATGGGTCACCTGCTGCGAGGGCAGCACGACCTCGCCCAGACCCGGTGCGCTCTCCAGCCGGGACAGCACACCGTCGTTGACGATCGCACCGGTCAGCTCGACGCCCCGGGCCGGATCCTTGGTCAGCCCCGCCACCGCGCCGGCGATGCCGGAGGCCACCTCGTCGAACGACCTGTGCCCCTGGTCGGTCTCGATGCCCCCCGCCGGTACCAGGATGTTCTGCGGCGTGGTGCACATCTGTCCACTGTAGAGCGTCAGGGAGAAACCGATGTTACGGCACATCCCCGTGAAGTCGTCGGTGGAGTCCACGATGATGGTGTTGACGCCGGCCTTCTCGGTGTAGACCGCGGCCTGGCGCGCGTTGGCCTCCAGCCACTCGCCGTACTGGGTGGACCCGGTGAAGTCGATGATGCGTACCTCCGGCCGCTGCGCCAGCACCGAGGCGAGCTTCTCCCCCGGCGCCTCGGCGGCGAGCAGCACGAGGTTCGGGTCGAACCCGCCCTCGGCGAGCACCTCGCGGGCGTACCGGACGGTGATGGCCAACGGCAGCACGGCCCGCGGGTGCGGCTTGACGATGACCGGGTTGCCGGTCACCAACGAGGCGAACAGCCCGGGGTACGAGTTCCAGGTGGGGAACGTGTTGCAGCCGATGACCAGCGCCACGCCCCGCGGTACCACGTGGAACGTCTTCGTCATCCGCAACGGATCGCCCTTGCCCGCCGGCTTCTCCCAGTTCGCCGTCGCCGGGTGCCGGGTCATCTCCTGGTACGCGTACGCGATCGCCTCCAGCGCCCGGTCCAGCGCGTGCGGTCCGCCCGCCTGGAACGCCATCACGAAGGCCTGGCCGCTGGTGAACTGCACCGCGTTGGCCAGCTCGAAGACGTGCTGGTGCAACCGGTTCACGATCTCGACGCAGACGCCCGCCCGGGTTGCCGGGCCGGCGTCCCGCCAGGCCGGCATGGCCGCCTTCGCGGCATCGATCAGCGCGTCCGCGTCGGCGTGCGGGTAACGCACGCCGAGGTCCACGCCGAACGGGGAGGTCTCGGTCGCCACCCGGTCGGTCGTGCCCGGCTGGTCGATCGGGAAGTCCTTGCCGAGGTACGCCTGGAACGCCGCGGCCCCGTCGGCGGCCGCCGTCTCGCCGTACACCTTGGGGCTGGGCGACTCGGGGTAGGCCGACCAGTACGACCGCTCGGCGATCGCCTGCAGCGCCCGGTCGAGCGTCGCCTTGTTAGCGACGTAGAGGTCTGTCATCAGCTCATCATGCCTGGGTGCACCGCGGGACCACCACGCCGGCTGCCACCGGGGACGATCCCGTACCAGTACCGAGATCTTGGAAAGCCCGGCCGGTCACGACGACAGAGTTCCCGCAGTGCGTGCGGTGCCGTCCGGGGAGGCGGCGAGCTCGGGCTCGTCCGGGGATGTCGGGAGTTCGCGCATGGTCCGCAACGGGGAGAGGAAGACGGGCAGGAACGCCAGGCAGCTGCCGATCGCGCCGATCAGGATCGTGGTCCGGGCGCCGACCAGCTCGCCGAGGATGCCGCCGATCAGGCCGCCGAGCGGCATCGTGCCCCAGACCAGGAACCGCATGGTCGCGTTCATCCGGCCCAGCAGCCGCTCCGGCGTCAGGCCCTGCCGGAAGCTCACCTGCGTCACGTTGTAGACCACGACCCCGATCGAGATGACCACCCCGCCGGCCGCGGCGAGCCACACCGACCAGCCCGGCCGGGCGAACGGCAGCAGCAGGGAGAAGGGTGCGGAGACGGCCGTGGAGATCCAGATGGCCGGACCCTGGCCGAGCCAGCGGACCACCGGGCCGACGAGCGCCACCCCGGCGAGCCCACCGATGGCGCCGATCGAGAAGAACAGCCCGATCTGCCCGGGCGACAGCCCGATCTCGCGGACCAGGAAGACCACGGTCATCGCGTTCGCGATCGAGAAGAACAGGTTGAACGAGCCGGTGCAGGCGGCGATCGAGCGCAGCAACCGGTTACGCAGGACGAACCGGAGGCCCTCCATGATCTCCCGGCCGAGATGCCGGTCCGGCGCCCGCTCGGGCTTCGGCTCCCGCTTGCGGATCAGGCCGACGTAGACCGCCGAGATGACGAACGTGACGGCGTCCACGAGTACCGCCACCGGCGCGGTCAGCCACTGGACGATGACGCCACCGAGCGTCGGCCCGCCGACCTGCGTCGTGGACCGGACGATCTCCAGCTTCGCGTTGCCCTCGACCAGGTTCTCCCGCCCGACGAGGTGCGGCAGGTAGCTCTGGTACGCGACGTCGAAGAAGACCGTCAGTACCCCGGTGAACAGCGCGACCACGTACAGGTGCCAGATCGTCAGCGCGTCCAGCCACCACGCGACCGGTACCGACGCCAGCAGCAGCGCACGCCCGATGTCCCCGGCCATCAGCACGTAACGCCGGCGCATCCGGTCGACCCAGGCCCCGGCCGGCAGTCCGACCAGGATGAACGCCGCCGTCTCGAACGCGACGAGCAGGCCGATCTGGAACTCCGGCGCATCGAGCGTGACGACCGCGACCAGCGGCAGCGCGATGAAGGTGACCTGCGAACCGACCTGGCTGAACGTGTCGGCGATGAACAACTGCCGGAAGTCGTGGTTGCGCAGCAGCCCGAACCTGGACAAATCCTGGTGCCTTCCTTCGAGGGGTTGTGGGCGGGACGGCGGTTGCCCGAGAACCGGCCGCCCCGCCCCGATCCTGACCGCGTCGCAGCCCCGCGTACGCGGTCAGGAGCTCATGACCGGCTCCGGTTCCGGTTCCGGATCGGTGTCCACGGAGGACGGAAGTTCCCGCATCCGGCGCAGCGGGGAGAGGAACGCCGGCAGGAACGAGAAGCACATCGCGATCGCGCCGAGCCAGAGCGCGGGCCGCACCCCGATCCACTCGCCGAGCACGCCGCCGACGAACGCACCGACCGGGATCGTGCCCCAGACCAGGAACCGCATCGTCGCGTTCATCCGGCCGAGCAGGCGCTCCGGCGTGAGGCCCTGGCGGAAGCTGACCTGGGTGATGTTGTAGATCACGCTGCCGGCCCAGGAGACCGCCATCGCGACGGCGGCGGCCCAGAGCAGCCAGCCCCGCTGGGCGGCCGCGATGAGTAGCCCGAACGGCGCGGTGACCGCGAGCGACAGCCAGATCGTCGGGCCCTGGCCGAAGACCCGCGCGATCTTCGTCGCGCTGAGCGCGCCGGCGAGGGCGCCGAGCGCGCTGACGGAGAACACCACGCCGATCACGCCGGCCGGCAGGCGCAGGATGTCGGCCAGCAGGATGATCATCATGGTGTAGTAGACCTGGGCGAAGAAGTTGGAGGTGCCCGTGGTCATCGCGATAGCCAGGAGCAGCTTGTTGCGGACCACGAACCGGAGACCTTCCATGATCTCCCGGCGCAGGTGCGCGTCCGGCTGCCGCTCGGGCGCCGGTTCGCGCTTGCGGATGAGGCCGACGAAGACCGCGGAGCCGAGGAAGCTCACCGCGTCGATGGCGACGGCGACGGGCGCGGTGAGGGCCTGGATGAGGAGGCCCGCGACGGTCGGCCCGCCGATCTGGTTGACGCCGCGGACCGCTTCGAGCTTCGCGTTGCCCTCGACCAGGTTGTCGCGGCCGACCAGGTGCGGCAGGTAGCTCTGGTACGCCACGTCGAAGAAGACCGTGAAGATACCGGTGAGCAGCGCGACCAGGTACAGCTGCCAGATCGTCAGCACCCCGGCCCACCAGGCGAGCGGGATCGAGCCCAGCGCGACCGCCCGGCCGATGTCGCCGGTGATCAGCACGTTGCGCCGCCGCAGCCGGTCCACCCAGGCCCCGGCCGGCAGGCCGATCAGCAGGAAGGCCAGGAACTCGCAGGTGACGAGGAGGCCGACCTGGAACGGCGAGGCGTCCAGCGCGACGATCGCGACCAGCGGCAGCGCGATGACCGTGACCTGCGTGCCGATCTGGCTGATCGTGTCGGCGACGAAGAGCTGGCGGAAGTCGTGGTCCCGCAACAACCCTAGTCTCATGGGCAACAGCCTGAGTCACTGATTGGGAAAAGTCAACCAGTCGCGTAGGCTGAGGAGACGATGGGAACGAACCGACGACCCGCGACCGACGCGGAGGCGCGCGCGCTGGCCTCGGCCGTCCGCCTGCGGATCCTGCGCCTGTGCCTCGACCGGTCGCTGACCAACAAGGAGATCGCCCAGCGGCTCGGCGCGAACCCCGCCACGACACTCCACCACGTACGCACGCTCGTCGCCACCGGGTTTCTCGCCGCGGACAAGCCGCGCCGGGGCACCCGGGGGGCGCGCGAGCTGCCGTACCGGGCCACCGGCAAGTCGTGGACCATGGACGTCGAGGACAGCGGGGTCGGCGGCCGGGGCCGGGCCATGCTCGACGCGTTCCTCGCCGAGATCCGGCTCGTCCACCTGGACGACGCGGGCATGTCCCGGCTGGGCCTGCGGCTCACCGAGGGAGAGCACAAGGAGCTGATGTCCCGGCTGGGCCAACTGCTCGACGAGTACGCCGACCGGCCGCTCTCGCCGGACGGCCGGGCGTACTCGGTCTTCCTCTCGGTGCACGAGGACATCAGCCGGGAGTAGCCGGGTCAGACCTCCTGCTGCCAGTTGACCCACGTCTCGGCGGCCCGGAAACCCATCGTCTTATTGATCGAGATCATGTTGTCGTTGACGGCCGCGTTCCACGTGTCGACCACCCGCAGCGCCGGCTCGCCCCGCCGGGCGTAGGCCAGGTTCTCCAGCTTCACGACCGTGCCCAGCCGGTGGCCCCGGTGGTCGGGATCGACAATGGTGATCCACTGGTACGCGTGCCACTCGATGCTGCGCTGCAGTCCCACCGCGGTGAGCGCGACCAGCCGGCCGGTCGGGTCGAGCGCGCCGGTCGAGTAGCTCCGGATGCCCCGCACCCGCCGGGCCTGCTCGCCCTCCCGGATCCGGGCGGTGTCGATCGCCTCCGGCTCCCAGACCAGGTCGCCCAGCGGCGCGTCGGTGACGAGCCGCGCGTCGAGGTAGCCGACGTCCGCCGCGAGCTCCTCGGGCACCGCGTCACGCCACTGCACCAGCCGGTACCCGTCGGCCTTGGGCCAGGCCTGCGCCAACAGGTCCGCGTGCGCCTCGTCATCCACTGTGGACAGGTCCAGCCGCCGCCGCACGTCGGCCAGCGCGGGCCGGGCACCCATCGCCGTGGCGAAGGCGACGCCCGCCGTCGCGTCGGGGGTCCGGGCCGAGTAGCGCTTGCGCCCCTCGTCCCGCAACAGATCCACCGTGTACGCGTGAAGCGCCCGCCCCACGCCCCGCCGCCGGTACGCCGGGTGCACCTCGAGCGTCACCTCGCTGTTCTCGGTGTTGTCGCGCAACGGCAGGTTGACCTCCAGGTAACCCACCACCCGGGCGCCGTCGCGCGCCACCCGGAACTCGTTCCGCGTCGAGCTGACCTGGTGCCGCAGCAGGCCGGTGATGCGGTACGGGCATGGCGGCGGGAGATCCGGTACGTCGACCGCCCAGCTGGCGGCGAGCAGCTCCAGTACCCCGCCGACCGTCACGTCGTCGGCCGGGTCGAGCGGGGCGATCGCGATGCTCATGCGCCGAGCGTGCCGGGCAGCCCCGTCCGGCGCACCCGGATTTCCCACGATCGCAACCAGATCACAACCGGGGCGCCGTGCACTGTCCGCATGTCAGGAACTCTGCGACGAGTCGTCATCACCTTCGCGATCACCTTCGCGCTGGCCGGCGGGCTGTCCCTGGTCGGCTCCGTGGTCGCCGACGCGCCCGCGCACGCGGCGCCCGGCGGCACCGCGTTCGCCAACGGAACCACCCTGTACCTGGTCTCTGTCCCCGGCAAGAACAACAACGCCTGGGTCGAGATGGCCGGGCCGGACTTCCGGTTCGAGGACGCCCACGAGATCACCCCGGGCACCGGCTGCGTGGCCTCCAACCACCCGAACATCGTGACCTGCTCACCGGTCGGCATCACGAAGATCCAGATCAACACCGGCGACCAGAACGACACGCTGGGCGTCCGGACGACACTGGATGGCGGTGTATCCGTATTCCTCTACGGCGGCGGTGGCAGCGACATCCTGTTCGGGCACGACGGCAACGAGACGCTCTACGGCGGCGGCGGGGCCGACACGCTCAAGGGTGGGCCCGGCAACGACCTGATCTTCGGCGGTGCCGACGGCGACACGATGTACGGCGAGCACGGCATCGACACCGTCTCGTACGCGGATCACGGCAACGTCGGCGTCTCGGCCGACGCGGACGGTACGGCCGGCGACGACGGCCAGCTCGGCGAGGGCGACACGATCGCCACCGACGTGGAGAACATCGTGGGCACCCAGGGCCCCGACGTTCTCGGCGGCGGCGCGGGTACCAACGCGCTGTTCGGCGAGGGCGGCAACGACATGATCGTCGGCTCCGGCGGCGGGGACTTCCTCGACGGCGGCGCCGGCTTCGACACGCTCTACGGGGACGGTGGCCCCGGCACATCACCGGACGACGTGGACGTCTGCGTCCTCGGCCCGGACGGCGGAACCCCCATCGCCTGCGAAGTCATCCGTTGACGTCAATCTCCTGACATTGACGGGCCGCCGGGGTCGGGGGCGTGCTCTCCTGACCCATGGACGTCAGGCTGCTCGGGCCGCTGGAGGTACGGACCCCGGCGGACGGGCCGGTCCGGCTCGGCGGCCCGCGGCAGCGGACCCTGTTCGGGTTGCTGGCCCTACGCGCTCCGCACGTGGTGTCCACACCGCACCTGATCGACGGGATCTGGGACGAGGATCCGCCCGCCTCGGCGACCCGTACGCTGCACGCGCACGTGGCGTACCTGCGCCGCGCGCTCACCGGGGCCGGGCTGGACCGGCCGATCCTGACCAGGCCGCCCGGATACGCCCTGGCCGCCACCGCCGAGCAGGTGGACGCGCACCGGTTCACCGAGCTGGTCCGGCAGGGCCGGGCGGCGCTGCAGGCCGGTGCCGCCGACGACGCCGCCGGGACGCTCGCCGACGCGTTGCGCCTGTGGCGCGGCGACGTGCTGGCCGACTGCCCGATCGGCGAGTGGGCCCGGGCCGAGGTGGCCTCGCTCCGGGAGACCCGCCTGTACGCGACGGAGGACCTGCTCGCCGCGCGGCTCGCGCTCGGCGAGCACGCTGGCGTGGCGGCCGAGCTGGAGGGCCTGGTCGGCCGGGAGCCGCTGCGGGAACGGCTCTGGGAGCTGCTGATGATCGCCCTCTACCGGGCCGGCCGGCAGGGTGACGCGCTCGGCGCGTACCACCGGGCCCGGGCCGTTCTCGCCGAGGAGCTCGGCGTCGCGCCGGGGGCGGCGCTGCGCGAGGCGGAGGCGGCGATCCTGGCCGGCGCGGACGATCCGCTCGCCGCCGGTGGGCCGGTCCGGGCGTCGCTCACCGCGCCGCCACCCGCCGGCGCGTCCCTGCCGGCGCCGCTGACCAGCCTGGTCGGCCGGCGCGCCGAGATCGACGAGCTGCGGGCCACGCTCGACCGGCACCGGCTCGTCACGCTGACCGGCATCGGCGGCTGCGGTAAGACCCGGCTGGCCATCGCGGTGGCGGGCGAGGTCGCACCGGCGTACCCGGACGGGGTGCGGTTCGTGGACCTGAGCGGGATCGCCAGCGTCGAGAAGCCGGCCGTGACGGTGGCCGGGGTCGGCGCCGCAGTCGCCGCCGCGCTCGGCGTGCGGGAGCGCCCCGACCTGGGCTCGATCGACCTGCTCGAGCACCACCTGCGCCCGCACCGGTTGCTGCTGGTCCTCGACAACTGCGAGCACCTCGTCGAGGCGTGCGCCGACCTGGCCGGTACGCTGCTGCGCCGCTGTCCCGGACTGCGGGTGCTGGCCACCAGCCGGGCGGCGCTGGGCGTACCGGGCGAGGTCGCGTGGCCGGTGCCGACCCTGTCCGTACCGACGGACGGCGGCGCCGGCGGGCTCGCCGAGCTGTGCCGGCACGAATCCGTACAGCTGTTCCTGGATCGTGCGGCCGTACCGGCCGTGCGGGCGCTGACCGACGCGGACGCCCCGGCGCTCGCCGCGGTCTGCGCCGGCCTCGACGGGTTACCGCTCGCGGTCGAGCTGGCCGCGGCCCGGACGTCGGTGCTGACGCTGCCCGAGATCGCCGAACGGATCCGGGATCCCGACCTGCTGCGGCACAGCGCGCTCGACGCCGCCATGGCATGGAGCTACCGGCTGCTCGAACCGGAGGTCCGCGCGGCGTTCCGCCGGCTCGCCGTGTTCAACGGCGGCTTCACGCTGGACGCGGCGCAGGCCCTGTGGGGCCGCTCCCGCGAGGTGAGCCTGGACCTCATCGCCGACCTGGTCGCCAAGTCGCTCGTGGTGGTCGAGCGGCACCGGGCGACCGCGCGCTACCGGCAACTGGAGACGATCCGGCACTACGCCGCGGACCGGCTGGCCGAGTCGCCGGACGAGCTGCGGCAGGCGCGGCACGACCACGCGGTGCACTACCGCCGGGTGGCCGAGGACATCGGCCGGAACCCGCACGGGCCGGAGCTGGACTCGTTGCTCGACCGCATGGCGGCGGAGGAGGACAACCTGCTCTCCGCGATGGCCTGGTACGCCGCGTACGGCCCGGCCGGCGACGAGCTGCGCTTCGCCACCGTGCTGGGCCGCTACTTCCACCTGCGTGGCCGGTACCGGGACGGCCGCCGCTGGCTGGAGCAGGCGCTGCGCCGCGAGGAGGGTGCCGCGCCCGCCGAGCCCGCCGACCGGGCCCGGGCACTCGTGACCGCCGCGAACATGGCGCTGCTCGAGTGCGACTACGCGGCTGCGGCGCGGCACGGCGAGCGGGCGCTCGCCGCGCACTCCGCGCTGGGCAACGCGCGCGGGGTCGCCCGGTCGCTGAGCCTGCTCGCCTCGGTCGACCGGGAGCGGGGCAGCTACGACCGTTCACTGGCCCGCAGCGAGCAGGCCGTGGCCGCGTACCGCGACGCGGACGACGAGCCCGGTGTGGCGGACGCCCTGCAGATGGCGGGCTTCGCCGCCTGGCTCACCGGTGACCTCGGGCCGGCCGGATCGCTCGTCACCGATGCGCTCAAGCGGTTCCAGGTGCTCGGCGACCCGGAGGGCATCGCGTCGGCCCGGGTCCATCTGGCCGCGGTCGCGCTCTACGCCGGCGAACCTGCCCGAGCCCGCTGGCTCGCCGATGACGCGCTGGCCACGTTCTCCGACCTCGACTTCAAGGAGGGCATCGCCTGGGCACTGAACATCCTCGGCCTGGTGGCGCACCGCGAGGGCGCGCGCGCCGAGGCGCTGGTGGCGCTGCGCGCCAGCCTCGACCTGCACGCCGCGGTGGGCGACCGGTGGCGGTCGGCGAGCGTCTTGGAAGCGCTCGCGGGCGTGCTCGCCGGTGACGATCCGCGGACCGCAGCCGAACTGCTGGCCGCCGCCGCCACGATCCGGGACACGATCGGCGCGCCGGTACCGCCGCAGGAGCGCGGCGACCGCGACACCGCCCTGGCCACCGTTCGCGGCGCGCTCACCGATCGGGAGTTCTACGAAGCCACCGCGCGCGGCGCCGACCTGCGCCTGAGCGACCTGCCGGACCTGCTTGCCGGAAATGGTCGAGAGGACGCTCGCACAGCGCCTCCGGCACTGGGACACAGAGACCCCGGGTGAGATTGTTGCCAAGCTCTGGTTGGGGCCCTGCGGCGATGCGTCCTCCCGCACGGAGCATCCTGCGCGGTCTACGGGCCGTCGTCAAGTCCTCGGACGAGCGTTTCTCGACGTACGGCAAAACGGCGACTACACACGGCGACCCTCCCATCGGCTGAACGTCCTGCCGACCCCGTCCGAGTGACGGACCCACGGGGAAAACTCGCACGTCGTGGCGCCGGTGACGGAACGTGTCCGATCACCGAACGTGATCCCTTTCGGGTCACGCCCGCTGTGCCAGAAGACCCGCTTCGCGTGCGGCGCGCAACGAGGGCTTGACACGATACGTCGGACCGACCACCTCGGCGACCGCGTCGAGCGTCTTGAGCCCCTCGCCGGTGTTGAAGACCACGGTCTCCGCGTCCGGGTCGAGCCGTCCACTCTCGACGAGCTTGCGCAGCACGGCGATGGTGACCCCGCCGGCGGTCTCGGCGAAGATGCCGGTGGTCCGGGCCAGCAGTCGCATCCCGCCCAGGATCTCGTCGTCGTCGGCGTACTCCATCCAGCCGCCGGTACGGCGCACCGCCTCCAGCGCGTACTGGCCGGCCGCCGGATCGCCGATGTTGAGCGACTTCGCGATGCCGGTCGGGCGGACCGGGCGGATCACGTCGGTACCGCCGTGCAGCGCGACCGCGATCGGGTTGCAGCCCGCCGACTGCGCGCCGAACACCCGCCAGCCGTCCGCCGGCGGCTCCACCAGACCGACCTCGACCAGCTCGCTGAACGCCTTGTCCACCTTGGTCAACAGCTCGCCGCTGGCCATCGGGATCACCACCTGCGCGGGCAGCCGCCAGCCGAGCTGTTCGGCCACCTCGTAGCCGAGGGTCTTGGAGCCCTCCGCGTAGTACGGCCGGACGTTGACGTTCACGAACGCGGTGTCCTCGAACTCGTCCGTCTCGACAAGCTCGCTGCAGAGCCGGTTCACGTCGTCGTACGAGCCGTCGACCGCCACCACGTCACCGCCGTAGACGGCCGTGGTGACGACCTTGCCGGCCTCCAGGTCGGCCGGGATGAACACCACGCTGGGTACACCGGCACGCGCGGCATGGGCGGCCACCGAGTTCGCCAGGTTCCCGGTCGACGCGCAGGCGAACCTGGTGAAGCCGAGCCCCTTCGCCGCGGTGAGCGCGACCGAGACGACCCGGTCCTTGAACGAGTGCGTCGGGTTGGCCGAGTCGTCCTTGACCCACAGCGGCGCCCGGATACCGGCGCTGCGGGCGAGCGCGTCCGCCGGTACCAGTGGGGTGTATCCCGGGTCGAGGGTGACCCGGGTGGCCGGATCCTGGCCCGCGGGCAGCAGCGCGGCGTAACGCCACAGGTTGCGCGGGCCGGCGGCGATCTGCTCCCGGGTCACCCGGCGCAGCGCCTCCGGGTCGTAGGCCACCTCGAGCGGGCCGAAACACTCGTAACACGCGTGCTGCGCGGCGAGCGGGTAGGAGGCGCCGCAGGCGCGGCAGGCCAGGGAGCGGGCTGCGGTGGCGTCGATGGTCGCCGTCATGGCGGTCCTCTCATCTCTCCCCGCGACCGCGGGGCCGGAATTGGCACCTGCCGCCGTGGCGGTGGTTGCCGGGGCTTCATCGGGCCGGTCCCTCTGCCCCTCTGGATGAGGCATGCAGTTGTTGTCGGCATTCTAACTGGCGGGCGTCGCGTCCCACCGTGTGAGCGCCGTCATAGGCTGGGGTCCGTGCATCCGGCAGCGCGGGCCTGGTTCGAGCGGCGGACCTCGTCGTGGCCGGACTGGCCCGAGGACCGGCTGGTCGCGGCGAAGGGCGGCACGGTGGTCAGCGTCGTGCTGCCCGCGCTGGACGAGGAGCCGACGGTCGGCGAGATCGTCGCCGGCATCGTCGCGCTGCGGGACCAGACCGGGCTCGTCGACGAGGTGGTGGTCGTGGACTCGGGGTCGGTCGACGACACCGCGAAGGTGGCGTTCGAGGCCGGCGCGGTGGTGCACCACCGGGACGACATCCTGCCGTCGCAGGGGTCGTACCCGGGCAAGGGCGAGGTGCTGTGGAAGGCGCTCGCCGTCACCCGGGGCGACATCCTCGTCTACGTCGACGCCGACCTCACCGACTTCCGGCAGTCCTTCGTCACCGGGCTGCTCGGGCCGCTGCTCTGCGACCCTACGGTCGCCATGGTGAAGGCGTTCTACGACCGGCCACTGCTCGACGTGTCGGCCGCCGGTGGCGGGCGGGTCACCGAGCTGATGGCGCGGCCGCTGCTGAACGCGTTCTTCCCCGAGCTGGCGGGGGTCGTCCAGCCGCTGGCCGGGGAGTACGCGGCCCGCCGCGGGCTGCTCGAGTCGTTGCCGTTCGCCGCCGGCTACGGCGTCGAGACCGGGTTGCTGATCGACACGTTCCGGTCCGCCGGGCTGGACGCGATCGCGCAGGTGGACCTCGGCTCCCGTACGCACGGACACCAGGACGCCCTGGCGCTCGGCCGGATGGCCGCGACCATCATGCGGGCGGTGGCGAACCGGGTGGCGCCGGAACATCCGCTGTGGACCGAGCTGACCCAGTTCCACCGGGCCGGTGCGACCCTGGTCGCGGTCGACCACGATCTCGACTGCCCCGAGCGCCCCCCGATGGCGTCGGTCCGGAGATCGCGGTGACCCGCTATGACACCACGTCCTTGCGCAGGAACCGGTAGAAGGCGAGCGACCAGAAGACCGCCGCGTACACGACCGCCGCGATCGCGCCCTTCACGATGTCGTCGATCTGCACCGGCGTGCTCAACAGGCCGAGCCAGGCATCGCCCCAGTGGGTGGGCAGGAAGTTCCGCAGCGCACCGAGCGCGGTGATCTGGTCGAGGATGCTCGACAGGATGAACAGCAGCACCGCACCTCCCACGGCGCCGAGCGGCGCATCGGTCGAGACCGACAGCAGGAACGCCAGCCCGGCGACGACGAGCAGGGTCAGCAGCAGGTACCCGAGGATCGCCAGCAGCCGCAGCAGGCCTTCGCCGGGTGGGATCTCCGCCGCGATCGTGCTCGCCAGCGGGTGCCAGCCGTAGCGCAGCGTGCCCACGAGCAGCGCGGTCCCGGCGAGCGTGACCAGGGCCAGGACCGAGTAGGCGAACGAGACCGCGAGCTTGATGCCGAGCAGGCGGGCCCGGGGCACCGGCACGGCGAGCAGGTACCGCAGGCTTCCCCAGCTCGCCTCGCTCGCGATCGTGTCGCCGAAGAACAGCGCGATGACGACGACGAGCAGGAACGACGCGGAGACGAAGATGGTGAACAGCGCGAAGTTCAGCCCGCCGCTCGTCGCCAGGTCGACCAGCGCGGAGAACTGCCCACGGCCGCGGCGGTCGTCGTCGTCATCCGTGTCGAACTGGAACGCGGCCAGAATGATCAGCGGCAGCACGACCATGAACCCCAGCGCGAGGTGGGTCCGCCGCCGGCTGGCCTGGCGCCGGAACTCGGTGGTGAAGCTGAGCGTCCGGCCGGGCCGGTACCCGGTCGCGGCGCCGTCATCGAGCACAGCGGTCACGTCAGTTCTCCCTCACCAGAGCCAGGAACGCGTCCTCCAGCCGGCGGCGCGGCACCACCCGGTCCACCCCGACCCCGGCCCGTACCAGCGCGGCCACCACATCGGAGCGCGCCGCGCCGTTGATGTCCACGACCAGCCCGCCGTTACCGGCTACCGACCGCACCCCGTCCATCGAAGCCAGCACCTCCAGAGCGGCGTCCACATCGGACACATCGAACTGGACCGTCGGCGAGTCCCCGACGATGTCCTCGACCGGGCCGGCGGCCACGATCTCTCCCCTGTGGACGACCACCACGTGGGTACACGTCTGTTCGACCTCGGCGAGCAGGTGGCTGGAGACCAGCACCGCCCGGCCGTCGGTGGCGTACCGCTGGAGCACCCTTCGCATCTCCGCGATCTGCGGCGGGTCCAACCCGTCCGTCGGCTCGTCCAGCACCAGCAGCTCCGGCATGCCGAGCATCGCCTGCGCGATGGCGAGGCGCTGCTTCATGCCGTGGCTGTACGCCTTCACCTTGCGGTGGATCGCGTCGCCGAGCCCGGCGATCTCCAGCGCCTCGTCCAGCCGCGCGTCCGCCGCCGGCCGGCCGGTGGAACGCCAGAACGTACGCAGGTTCTCCAGACCGGACAGGTGTGGCAGGAACCCCGGGCCCTCGACGAGCGCGCCGAGCCGGGACAGCACCGCGGCACCCGGCGCCAGGCGGTGGCCGAAGACGTGGATCTCGCCGGCGGTCAGCCTGGTCAACCCCATCAGCACCCGCAGCGTCGTGGTCTTGCCCGCGCCGTTCGGACCGAGCAGCCCCACCACCTGTCCGCGCTCTACGGTGAAGTCCACTGAGGACAACGCGACGAACCCGTCGTCGTACGTCTTGCGCAGGCCCCGGACGACGAGCGGCGTGTCGGCGTACTCCTCGATCACCGACCGGTCGGCGCGGCGGTGCCGGTACCGCGCGACAAGCAGCGCGACGACCAGCCCGATCGCCACCAGCGCGAGCACCCCGCCCAGCACCCACCGCCAGATCACCTCGGGGCTGGTGATCGGTTCGGCGGCGACGGTCGGCATGCTGATCGCGGCGTCCCCGAGCGCGACGGTGTACACGGTCGGCTCGACGGGCGTGGCGTAACCGCTGTCCGACGTGGCGGCGGTGACCCGCAGCCGGTGGTCGGCCTCGAACCGGTGGACCATGCCCGGAAGGGTCACGGTCACCGGACCCGCCTCGTCGATCGTCCTCGGCAGCCCGGTCAGCCGGATCGGTGCCACGAGGCCGTTCGGGATGACCGCGGTGCCGTCCGGCCCGACGTCGTACAGCTTGACTATCAGCACCGCCTCGCCGGTCGGTGAGGCGGCCCGCAACCGGACCGTCGGCGCCCCCACGAGCTGGAACGGCTCGTCGAACGGCGCCGAGACGAACATCGCGTGCTGGCCCGGCAGGTCACCGCTGAACCCGCTGGCCAGGTTCGCCAGCACGCCGGCACCGGGCAGCGACGAGACCGCGGCCGGGTTGCGGTCCGGCGGGTTCGCTGCCGGCTGCGGCGGTCCGGTCAGCCCGATCCCGGTGACCGGGCCGTCGCCGCCGAGGCCCGGGTACCGGTCGACCGAGTACCCGGTCGCCCGCCGGGCGCCGGGCTCACCCAGCGCGTCGAATCCGGTCACCCGGGAGTACGTGAAGCTGGTCGCCGGCGCCGTCCCCGCCCCCTTGACGTAGTGGTTGAGCCACTGCGCGGTGAGGAAACGCAGCCGGTCCCGGTCGGACCGGGGGCCTTCACCCGCGTCGTGGCCACCGGTGAACCAGGCGACCCGGACCGGCGTACCGGTCGCCGCGATGCCGCGCGCGTTGGCGTCCGCCTCGCCCAGCGGGAACAGCGTGTCGCCCTGACCCTGGATCAGCAGCGTGGGGGCGTTGACCCGGTCGAGCACCGTGGCCGGGCTGGACCGGCGCAGCAGCGCCACCGCCGCCGGGTCGGCCTCGCCGGTCGTACCCACCCGCTGGTACACCGCACAGACGTCCCGGGCGAAACGGCCGCAGACCGGGTCGAGCCGGGCCACCGCGCCGAGCCCGGGGTCGAGCCCGGGCCCGGCGCCGGCCGCCGCGTCGGTCCCGCCGGTGCCGCTGTCCAGCGGCGTGATCCCGCCGCCGCCGAAGAAGAGCCCGGCCCAGGTCCGCTTGAACACGCCGGCCACCGGCTCGGCACCGGTCGACTCGGGGAAGAACGAGCGGGCCAGGTCGTTCCAGGTGACCATCGGCACGATCGCGTCGACCCGCTGGTCGTAGCCGGCGAGCAGCAGGGCCAGCGCGCCGCCGTACGACCCGCCGACCGCGCCGACCCGGGGATCGCCGGGTCCGTCGGTACGGATCTCGGGCTGCTCGGCCAGCCAGTCGAGCAGCCGCTGCGCGTCCCGGACCTCGTAGTCGGGGCTGTTGAGGTGGATCTGGTCGCCGCTGCGCCCGAAGCCGCGGGCCGTCCAGGCCAGCACGGCGTAACCCAGGCCGGCGAAGTCCTCGGCGTCCTGGGCGACGCTGTCCTTCGTACCCCCGAAGCCGTGGGCGAGCAGGATGGCCGGTACCTTGCGGTCCGGGCCGGCCGCGACCGGCAGGTACAGCGTGGTGTCCAGCTCGACCGGCGTCTGGCCGTCCGGTCCGGACCGGAGCGTCACCATCTGCGCCCTGGTCGTGTAGGTCGGTGCGGCGGGCCACACGACCCACGTGACCAGGCCGGCGACCAGTGCCAGGACGACGGCGCCGGCGACCACGCGGCGTCTGGTCAATCGCGGTACGACTCGGCGCATGTCGAAAACGGTACGTCGTCGGCGTGCTGGACGGCCGGCAACCTCAGCTGGCTCACAGCTACGCTCGCACCGTGGTGGACTCCCTGACCTTGACCGCGAGTCTCCGGCCGGCCGCACTCGACGCGCGCCGGGGCATCGTCCGGCTGCACCCCGAGCTGTTCACCGCGCTCGGTCTGCGCCCCGGCGACCCGGTGCTGCTCTCCGGCCGGCGGACCACGGCCGGTATCGCGGTCCGGACCGAGCCGACGGCGAGCCGCGCCCTGCTCTACGCCGACGATCTGCTGCTCGGCAACCTGGGCGTCCGCGACGGCGGCCAGGTCACCGTCTCGCCGACCCCGACCGTCGCGGCGCACCGGGTGACGCTCGCCGGCCCACCGGAGATCATGGCCGTCGTCAGCCCCGAGATGCTGCGGCTCGCCCTGCTGGGCAAGGTCGTGACCGTCGGCGACAACGTCTCGCTGCTACCGCAGGACGTGACCCCGCGCAGCGAGCTGGTCGAGGCCGCCCGGCGCAGCCTCGCCAACACCGTCGGGTACGCGTGGACCTCGACGCTGCTGACCGCGGTCGACGTCGATCCGGCGGTCGCCGGGCTGGTCACCATGGATACGCAGGTCGGCTGGCAGGGCGGGCAGGCCACCCACGCGCCGTCCATCGTGGACGTGGCGGCGTCCGACACCGGCGTACCGGCGGTGGAGGACCTGCCCGGGCTGCGCAACCAGGCGCACGAGCTGACCGAGCTGCTCGACCTCGGATTCCACCACCGGGAGGTGCTCAACCGGCTGGGCACGACCGTGACCCTGGGTGTGCTGATCACCGGGCCGGCCGGCTCGGGCAAGTCGACGCTGGTCCGCGCGGTCGCCGGCGACGTGTCGGCGCGGGTCGAGTCGGTCTGGGCGCCCGAGATCGCGGCCCTGGCCGCGAACGACGCCGCCGCTGCCCTCCGGGCCGCCGCGGGGCGGGTCCGCGGCGCCGGCCCGGCCGTCCTGCTCGTCTCCGACGTGGAGGCGCTGGTGCCCCGCGACCAGCCAGGTCCACTGTCGACAGTCCTTCGCCAGGTCATCCACGACGTGCTGCGGGCCGCTACGGCTGTGGTCTGCACGACCAGCCGACCCGAGGCGGTCGATCCCGGGCTGCGGGCGCCGGACCTGCTGGCGACCGAGATCGTCGTACCGCTGCCGGACGCCGCGCTCCGCCGGGAGCAGCTCGGCGTGCTGACCCGGGGCGTACCGCTCGCCGAGGACGTCCGGCTCGACGACATCGCCGGGCGTACCCCCGGGTTCGTCGCGGCCGACCTCGGCGCTCTGGTCCGGGAGGCCGGCGTCCGCGCCGCGCTGCGGCAGAGGTCCGGTGTGGAGACCCCGGTGGTCCGGATGGCGGACTTCGACGCCGCGCTCGAGGTCGTCCGGCCCACGTCGATGGCGGACTCCACATTGGAGCTCGCCGCGGTGACGCTGGACGACGTCGGGGACATGGCAGACGTCAAGGAGCGGCTGACCGAGACCGTGCTGTGGCCGCTGACCTACCCGGACACGTTCGCGCGGCTCGGGGTTCAGCCGCCGCGTGGCGTCCTGCTCTACGGGCCGCCGGGGTGCGGCAAGACCTTCCTGGTCAAGGCGATCGCCGGTACCGGCAAGGCGAACGTGCTGTCGGTCAAGGGCGCCGAGTTGCTGTCCAAATGGGTGGGCGAGAGCGAGCGTGCGGTCCGCGAGCTGTTCCGCCGGGCCCGCGAGGCCGCGCCGACGCTCGTCTTCCTGGACGAGGTGGACGCGCTGGCCCCGGTACGGGGTCGGGCCGCCGACGGCGGGACGACCGACCGGGTCGTCGCCTCGCTGCTGACCGAGCTGGACGGCGTGGAGCCGCTGCGCAACGTGGTCGTGGTCGGCGCGACGAACCGCCCGGACCTGGTCGACCCGGCCCTGCTCCGGCCCGGGCGCCTGGAGCGGCTGGTGTACGTGCCGCCGCCCGACGCGGCCGCGCGGGCCGAGATCCTGCGGGCGGCCGCCCGTACCGTCCCGCTCGCGCCGGACGTCGACCTCGATGCGCTCGCCGCCGGGCTGGACGGCTTCTCCGCGGCCGACTGTGCGGCGCTCATCCGCGAGTCCGCGCTGGCCGCGATGCGCGAGTCGCTGGAGGCTTCGGCAGTCACCGCGGAGCACGTCGCGACGGCACGGTCCCGGGTGCGGCCGTCGCTCGACCCGGTCCAGGTTCTCGCGCTGGAGACGTACGCGTCGAAGGAGACCGGGGGCTGACCGGAGTGGCGCGCGAGTCATCGGGATCGGACTTCAGATCTAGAAGACTTACGGTTGCCAGGGCAACCGTAAGTCTTCTAGATCTACTCGCCGCGATGCACTGGAACGTAGATCAAGAGTACTTCGGTTGCCTGACGACCCTCACCACTCTCGATCGCGCCCGCTCGGCGCGGGTCCGTTCGCGGGCGCCGGGCTCGTCGACGATACGCATGAGTGCCTCCCCGGCCGGACCTCCCTGTCCGACCCCGAGCGAGGTTGTCCGGGCGGCGCCGACCGACCGGAGCCCGGCGGTCCGGCACGTGGGGAATCCCGCAAGCCTCAGGCCCCTCGGGAGAGGTCGCCGGACGAGCGGGTACGCGCCCGGGCGCGGGTCGAGCGCAGCCGGCGCAGCCGCTTGACCAGCATCGGGTCGTGCGCGAGCGCGGCCGGGTTCTCCAGCAGGGCGTTCAGGATCTGGTAGTACCGCGTCGCGGACAGGTCGAACGTGTCCCGGATGGCCTGCTCCTTCGCGCCGGCGTGGCGCCACCACTGCCGCTCGAAGGCGAGGATCTGCTGCTCTCGCTCGGTCAACGCGGGCGGCTCGGCCTCGCCTGCCGGCTTCCCCGCCGGCTCCGCGAAGCGCTCGCCCGCCGGCTCCGCTGCCGGCCCGCCCGCCGGCTCCGCTGCCGGCTCCGCGGCCGGCTCGCCCGCTGGCGACACCGCCGGATCGGAGTCCACGACATCATCGATAAGATCGTCGTTTACCGATGAGTCGAGTGCCCCGCGTTCCATGGGGACCAGCCTATATACCCCGCGTCGATGCGTCAGGTGGGGCGGCACAGACACCGCCCTACCTGCGCTGATCCGGCTCAGGTCACGTCCCGCCGGTGCATCGCCCAGAACGCGAGGGTAAGGACCAGGGCGGTACCCACGCCGAACACGAAGGCCGACTGCTGCCAGGTGATGAGCAGCTCCTGCGGCCGGCACTCGCCCATCACGAACTCGCACGATCGCCAGTCGAACAGCGTCCACCGCTTGTTGAACCAGGCGAGCGCGTACGTCGACAACAGGTACCGGTCCCCCATCCGTACCTGCATGAGCTCCAGCAGGATGCGCATGCCGATCTCGCCCACGACCACCACGCCGACCGCGACGCCGAGCGCCATCGCGGTGTGCCGGCCGAGCGAGGCGAGCCCGAACGCCACCGCGGCGACCAGGAGCGCCAGTCCCAGCCCGCGGGCCCCGGTGATCGCGAACGACCGCCAGGCGCCCGCGGTCATCGGGTCGCTGCGCCCGTCGTACTTCCCGATCAGCCAGAACGCGGTCGTCCACGCCGCGCCGAGCACGAGCCCGATCCCGAGTACGCCGCCGAGCAGCGTGCCCAGCTTGGTCAGCAGGACGGGTACCCGGCGGGGCCGCCACAGCAGCAGGTTCATCATGCCGCCGGTACTCCACTCGGCGCCGACGTACGAGGCACCCACCACGTACGCCAGCAGCGCCAGGATGCCGGAGAACACCATGATGAGGACGCCGAACTCCTTGCGGAAGTTGAACTCGTACGGCATGTACCACTGTGCCTGGAAGTGCTCGGGCCGCGGCCCGGCCTCCGGCGACTCGCAGTACTCCTTCATCCTCGGGTCCACGCCGGTCGATGAGCACTGCTCCCGGAACATCACCACCTGCTGCTCGTACATCTGCCGCGCTTGCGCCTCGGCCGCGGCCCGCTCGGCCGGACCGTTGCGGTGGCTGTTGAGGACGAAGCCGACCGCGATGGCCGAGAGGATGCCGACGACCACGATCAGCATGAGCCGGGTGAAGCGCCGCTTGAAGAGCCGCCGGCGCTCGGCGTTGACCAGGCTCATCGGGCCGGTACCTCCACGCTCTCGTCCACCTGGCGCGGTACCCCCGCTGCGGGTGCCGTGCCGGTCAGCTGCAGGAACACGTCCTCGAGGTCGGCCGTGACCGGCGAGAGCTCGCTGACGTAGAACCCCTTCTCCGCGAGCGTCCGGGTCACCCAGGACGGGCGGTCGACCGCGGTCACCATCAGGTGGTCGGGGTGCAGGGCCACCGCCGCCCCGGCCGACTGCAACAGGTCGGCGGCGGTCGGCAGGTCGGCCGGGGTTTCGAGCCGGACCCGGACCGAGCCCGACGAGTGCCGTGCCAGCACGTCCGCCACCGGCCCGGAGGCCACCCGCCGGCCGAGCGAGATGATCGTGACGGAGTCGCAGATCTGCTGGACCTCGCCGAGGATGTGGCTGGAGAGTACGACCGTCATGCCCATCTCGACCAGCGAGCGCATGAGGTCGCGCATCTCCCGGATGCCGCCCGGGTCGAGGCCGTTGGCCGGCTCGTCGAGGATCAGCAGGCGTGGCTGCTTGAGCAGCGCGGAGGCCACCGCGAGCCGCTGCTTCATGCCCAACGAGTACGTCTTGACCCGCTCCTTGGCCCGGTCCCGCAGGCCGACCTGCTCCAGCACCTCGGCGACCCGGGTCCGCGGCACGCGGCCCGCGTCGGCCAGCAGCGAGAGCGTGTCCCGGGCGGAGAAGTGCGGGAAGAACTGCGGGCTCTCCACGACCGCGCCGATCTGGCGGCTCACCTCGGGCAGCGCCTCGGGTACGGGCCGACCGAGGATCGCCATCCGTCCCTCGTTCGCCCGGATCAGGCCGAGCAGGGTCCGCAGGGTCGTGGTCTTCCCGGATCCGTTGGGACCCAGAAACCCGTGGATCTGACCCTGCTCGACGACCATGTCGAAGCCGTCGAGCGCCTGGCGCGGTCCGCGCCGCAGGCTCCGGTACGTCTTGCGCAGGCCGTGGATCTCAATGACAGCAGGCACGCCGGAACCCTACGTGCTAAGCGACGATCACGGTGACCCCGGCGGCCCGGAACTCGGCAACTGTCTCGTCGGTCGCGCCCGAGTCGGTCACGAGCGTATCGATCCGATCGATCGGACAGATACGGGCAAACGCGTGCCCGCCGAGCTTCGACGCGTCGGCGATGATGACGACCCGCTTGGCCCGGGCGACCATGAGACTGTTCATCGCAGCCTCACCCTCGTGGTGCGCGGCGGCGCCCAGCGTGACGTCCAGCGCGTCGACGCCGAGCAGTGCGACGTCGAGTGTGACCTCCCGCAACAGCGCCCCGCCGAGCGGACCTACCAGCTCGAACGACTGCGGCCGGACCACCCCGCCGGCCACCACGATCTTCATCCGGGAGCGCATCAGCAGCTCGTTCGCGATGTTCAGCGCGTTGGTCACCACGGTCAACTGTGGACCGTCGGCGTTGCTGCTCAGGTCGGGACGCACCGCCAGGGCCCGGGCGACCTCGGTCGTGGTGGTACCGCCGTTGAGCCCGACCACCATGCCCGGCGAGACGAGCGCGGCCGCCGCGGCGCCGATGCGCTGCTTCTCGGCCGAGTGCTTGGCGGTCTTGTACCGCAGCGGGAGGTCGTACGAGACGCCGTTGGCCACCGCCCCGCCCCGGGTCCGAGTGATCATCTGCTGCTGGGCGAGCTGGTCGAAGTCCCGACGGATCGTCGCCTGCGAGACCCGCAGCCGGCCGGCGGCATCCTCCACGCTGATCCGCCCGGTCTCGGTGAGCAGTTCGAGCAGGGAGTTCCAGCGCGCGTACCGGTCCACACCGGCCTCCTTGCGCAAGCGGTGAGTGAATGCGTGCACAGTAGTGCGCGAAACGCATGGACGCAAACGTCGGGGCTGCTCGCTATGCTGGCCGAGGTTGCCATCTGCCGGACGTCTCACGCACAATGTCGCTCAAAAGTTGGCCGGATCGCGCGGAAATGAGCAGAGGATTGGCCCACGTCGACGACGAGATAGCCAGCCAGCCGGAGTGCTGGCGGCGCGCCGTCACGCTCGCCGCCGCGGTGGGCGAGCTTCTTCCCCGCCGCGGCGAGTCCGCCGCCGTCGTGGGCTGCGGCACCTCGTGGTTCATGGCGATGTCGTACGCGTCAGCGCGCGAAGCCGCCGGCCATGGCTGGACGGATGCCTTCCAGGCCTCTGAGTTCCCGGCCGTGTCCGCCCGCGGCCCGGCTCGGCCTTCGGCCCTGACCGGCTCGGACGCGACCCGGCGCTACGACCGGATCGTGGCGATCACCCGGTCCGGCACCACGACCGAGGTGCTCGACCTGCTCCGCGCGCTGTCATCCACCAGGACGCCCAGCACCGTCCTGGTCGGCGACCCGGCGGCGGAGGCGGCCCGGCTCGCCACCCACGTGGTCGCCCTCCCGTTCGCCGACGAGCGTTCGGTGCTGCAGACCCGCTTCGCGACCACGGCCCTCACCCTGCTGCGCGCGCACCTCGGGCTGCCCTCCGGCGACCCGACCGGCGCGCTCGCCGCCGACCTCCCGCTCGACCCGGCCGGTACCGAGCAGGTCACGTTCCTCGGTCGGGGCTGGACGGTCGGACTCGCCCAGGAGGCCGCGCTCAAGTGCCGGGAGGCGGCCCAGTTCTGGACCGAGGCGTACCCGGCGATGGACTACCGGCACGGTCCGATCGCGGTCGCGGCACCCGGCCGGGCCGTCTGGGCGTTCGGCGACGTGCCGGATGGGCTCGCCGGGGACGTGGCCCGGACCGGCGCGGCGTTCGTCCACGGGCCGGACCCGCTGGCCGAACTCGTCGTCGCGCAGCGATTCGCGGTGGCGCTGGCGAGGCACCGCGGCCTCGACCCGGACCACCCCCGCCACCTGACCCGGTCGGTGGTGCTGTCATGACCGCGGTCGTGGTCGCGATCGACGTCGGCGGTACCACCGTCAAGTGCGCCCTGGTGACCCGCAACGGCGCGGTCGTGCACGCCGAACGGCACCCGACCGGCGCCGAGCGCGGACCGGACGCGGTGGTCGACACGATCCTCGACATCGCCGACGGCCTGGCCGGCAAGGCGCGCGCCGACGGGCTCGCGGTACGGGCCGGCGGAGTCGTGGTGCCGGGCGTCATCGACGAGGCGGCCGGTGTCGCGCTCTGGTCGGCGAACGTGGGCTTCCGGGACGTACCGCTGCGGGACCTGCTCACCGCGCGGCTCGGCACGCCCGCGGTGCTCGGGCACGACGTGCGGGCGGGCGGGCTCGCCGAGGCGCGGCTGGGTGCCGGGCGGGGCAGCCGGTACGTGTTGTTCGTGGCCATCGGTACGGGCATCGCGGCGGCGTCCATCGTGGACGGTGCGACGTTCGCGGGCGCGCACGGGGCGGCCGGCGAGATCGGTCACGTGATCGTGCGACCCGGCGGCCCGCCGTGCGGGTGTGGTGGCCGGGGCTGCCTGGAGGCGGTCGCATCCGCGGCGGCGGTGGCCCGGCGCTACGGCAGCGGCAGCGCGGCGGCCGTCGCCGCCCGGGCCTCCGCCGGCGAGAAGAAGGCCGCAACGGTCTGGCAGGACGCGGTCGACGCGCTCGCCGACGGGCTGCTGACCGGGCTCGCGCTGTTCGACCCGGAGACCGTCGTGCTCGGCGGTGGCCTCGCCGGGGCGGGCGACGCGTTGCTCGTCCCGCTGCGCACCGCGCTGCGCGCCCGGCTCACCTTCCACCGCGAACCCCGTCTGGTCCGGGCAGCGCTGGGTGAGGAGGCCGGCTGCCTGGGTGCCGCGCTACTCGCCTGGGAGCACGAATGAGAGTCGCCGGTCGGGTGGTCACCCCGGGCGGGGTCGTCGACGGGTACGTGGCGGTCGAGGATGACCGGATCGCCGAGATCGGACGGGACGTCACGCCGGACGACGCCTTCTGGATCCTCCCCGGCTTCGTGGACATCCACGTGCACGGCGGCGGTGGGCACACGTTCACCAGCGGCGACCCGGAGGCCGCTCGCGGGGCCGCCGCGTTCCACCTGCGACACGGCACCACGACGCTGCTCGCGAGCCTGGTCAGCTCGCCGTACGAGCTGATGCTCGCGGCCACGACCGCGTTCGCGCCGCTCGTCGAGGAGGGTGTCCTCGCCGGCATCCACTACGAGGGGCCGTACCTGTCGACCGCCCGCTGCGGCGCGCAGAACCCGGCGGTCCTGCGCGACCCGTCGCTCGCCGAGCTCGATCCGCTGCTCGCGGCCGGCCGCGGCACCGTGCGGATGGTGACGATCGCGCCCGAACGGCCGGGTGCGCTGGATGCGATCGGGTACCTCGCCGGGCGCGCCGTCACCGTCGCGATTGGACACACCGACGCGACGTACGAGCAGGCGCTCGCCGGGGTGGCCACCGGGGCGACCGTCGCCACCCACCTGTTCAACGGGATGCCGCCGCCGCACCACCGCGCGCCGGGACCGGTGTTCGCGCTGCTCGGCTCGCCGGACGTGACCTGCGAGCTGGTCGCGGACGGGTTCCACCTGCACGACGGGACGCTGGCGTTCGCCGCCTCGGCGGCCGGCCCGGCGCGGGCCGCGCTCGTCACCGACGCGCTCGCCGCGGCCGGGATGGCCGACGGCCGGTACGACCTCGGCGGCCGGGCGGTGGTCGTCTCCGGCGGGGCGGCACGGCTCGCGACGCCGGACGGTACGCCGGGCGCGATCGCGGGCAGCACGCTGACGATGGACGCCGCGCTGCGCCGCGCGGTCGGCGCGGGTATCTCCATCGTGGACGCCGCGGCCATGGCAGCCTCGACGCCGGCCCGGGCGATCGGGCTCGACGACCGGACCGGCGCCCTCACCCCGGGGCTGCGCGCGGACCTCGTGGAACTCGACGGCGACCTGCGGGTGCGCCGGGTCATGCGCGCCGGCGCCTGGGTCAGCTGATGCCGCTCGTACCGACCGGAGACATCGTCGCCGCAGCGGTGCGTGACGGCACCGGCGTCGGCGCGTTCAACGTGATCACGCTGGAGCACGCCGAGGCGGTCGCCGCCGGCGCGGGGGCCGCCGGCCGGCCGGTGATCCTGCAGATCAGCGAGAACGCCGTACGCTTCCACGGATACCGGGTCGGTCCGCTCGCCGCCGCCTGCCGCGAGGTCGCCACCGCCGCGGGCGTACCGGTGGGCCTGCACCTCGACCACGTGGTCTCCGCGCCGCTCTGGCGGGAGGCGCCCGGCCACGGCTTCGGCTCCATCATGGTGGACGCTTCCCGGCTGTCCTATGCGGACAACGTCGCGGCGACCGCCGCGGCTGTCCAGTTCGGACACTCGAACGGCCTCTGGGTCGAGGCCGAGCTGGGTACGGTCGGCGGCAAGGAGGGTGACCCGCACGCGCCGGGCGCGCGGACCGACCCGGTGGAGGCGGCGGGCTACGCGGCGGCGACCGGCGTGGACGCGCTCGCGGTCGCGGTCGGCTCGACGCACGCGATGACCACCCGGGACGCCACGCTGGACCACGAGCTGATCGCCGCCCTGCGCGCGGCGGTACCCGTACCGCTGGTGCTGCATGGTTCGTCGGGTGTGCCGGACGCGGAGCTGCGCCGTGCGGTGGCCGGTGGCCTCGTGAAGATCAATATCGGGACGGCGCTCAACCTGGCGTTCACCGGTGCGGTGCGGGCTCGGCTGGCGGAGGAACCGGCGGTGGTCGACCCGCGGCGTTATCTCGCCGGCGCGCGCGAGGCCATGGCCGCGGTGGTGGCCCGGTTCCTGGCAGTGCTTGCGGGGTAGCCCTGGTGAGCACCCGGTCCATCAGGATACCGAGCAGCACGGCGGCGATCCCGTCGGTGAGCCAGTGGTAGTTGAGGTACGTGGTGGTGCCGAAGACGATGATCGGCGGGGCGATCCGCAGCGCCAGCCGCAGCCGCTCGGGTACCTCGACGAGCCGGTCGAGCAGGAGCACGATCACGCCGTACCAGACGATGGTCACCACGACATGCCCGGACGGGTACGACTCCCCGCCGCTGAACAGCTCGACCGCGTTCGGCTTCGGTGACCGGGGCGCGGCCCGGTCCGTCCACCCCTTCAGCGCGTAGATCACCACGGTGGTCAGCGCGAACGTCGCCAGCGGCAGCAGCAGCGGCCGGAACGAGCGCAGCCGCCGGGCCACCAGCGCCGCCAGGCAGAGCGTGATGATCGCGATCGGCGTGCCGTTGCCGAGAAAGTTGAGGATCCGGGCGGTCCAGTACAGGACGGCCGTACGGTGCTCGTGCGACCAGTCCCGCACGGCGAGGTCCACGCCGAGGAACCAGCCGGCCGCCAGCGCCGCCGTCAGCGCGGCGAACCCGGCTGCCAGCGCGGCGTCCGCCCACCACCGTCGTCGCACGACGCCCACGCTACCGTCGAGGTCTCAGCGCAGTGCGGCGACGTCCCGGTTGATCAGCTCGATCCGGACCGGGTGCCCGGGCTACCTGCCGCTGGGGTAGACCACCGGGGCCTGCGGCAGGCCTGGCGCCGCGGCCGGCGCCGGCGCGGCGGTGCGTTCCACGACGCTGGCCAGACCTGCGCGGGTGGCCACCACGATCAGCCGGTCCCGTGCCTTGATCCGGGACGCGATCGGTGGTGTCCACAGTGGACGAGGTTCCAGATGCGTCTGCAGTCCGATGACGAACACCTCGCCCGGGACGTTCACCTCGACCAGCGTCTGACCGTCCAGTCCGGACCCGGGGGCGACGGGCACCTCCGAGATCAGCAGGACGCGCCGGCCGACCGGGATCGTGCCGTACACGTCCCGGTCCATCATGGCCGCGGCGAACGCGGGCGCGGCAACGTACGAGACACTGTGCGACAGGGGCACGTCGAATGCGCGCTGCACCCGCTTGGCGAAGTCGCCGTCGAAGAGCCTCAGGACAACCCGGAGGTCGTGCTTGATCGCGCGCCCGTTCAGCGCCGCCTCCAGGTTGACGTTGTCGTCCGTGGAGAGTACGACCAGGGCCCGGCACGTGTTGACCGAGGCGGCGCGGAGCGTGGCCTCGTGGCTGGCGTCGCCGATGATCAGGGGGATGTCCAGCCGCCGGGCCAGGTCGGCACCGCGCGCGGTGGCGACCCGGTCGATCGCGACCACCGGCACCCCGAACTCGTGCAGGCCGCGGATGACCCGGGTACCCACGTTGCCCAGCCCGACCACGACCACGTGGTCGGCGACCGGCTGGCGCAGCCGGCCCAGGGCGAGTGCCAGCCGGGCGTTCAGGACCGCCTCGACGACCGCGGCGGTGATCACCGGTACCAGCGCGATGCCGGCCAGCGTGACGACGACCTGGGTGACCTGGTGCCAGCCGCTCAGCCCGGTCGCGTCCGCGTTCGCGCCGCCGACCGCGGTGAGCAGCGTGATGTACGCGGCCTGCAGCGGGCTGATCCGCTCGCCGCTGGCCAGCGGGAGCACGATGCTGCCGAGGATGAGGACGCCGACCAACCCGGCCGCGGCGAGCCACAGCTTGCGGTCGACCACCATCCGGAGCGCCTCCCGCAGCGCCGGCAGCCGCCACTGGTACCGGCGCCGCTTGCGCCTGCCCGCCTTCAGGTCGCCGTTCTCCGGGTCGCCGGAGATGGCGGCGCTGACCGGGCCGGTCCCGTCCGCGACCGCCAGGACCAGCTCGGCGCGGCGCTGGTCGGCCGGGAGCACCTCGGGCCCGTCCTCGGCCACCTCGGTCGATCCGGTCGCCATGCCGGGCGCGGACACCGCGAGACCGCACATGATCTGGTGCGGCCGGACCTCGTCCCGGCGCGCCACGTAGAGGGTGCGGCCCTGCATGCGCACGTGGTTCAGCTCCACCTCGCCGAGCGCGGCGGACAGGAACGTCGGCGCGGCCATGGCAGCGTCGGAGAGGACCGTGCACTCCGGTAGCTGGTGCCGGATCCGGTGTCCGAGGCTCATGTTGAACATGCGGATGACCAGGCGCAGTCGAGGGTTCAGCTCCTGGCCGATCAGCGCGGCGTCGATGTTCGCGACGTCGTTCGGCTGGACCAGTGCCATCGCCTCGGCCGCCTCGACCCGGGCCGCCCGCAGGGCGCCGGCGTCCAGCTCGTCGGACTCGACCAGGCGTACGCCCTCGATCCGGGCGATCAGCGGGCCATGGTTGCGTCTGCGCGAGGGCAGGATGACCGTGACCTCGAAGTTGTACCGGACCGCCAGCTCCTCGACGAGGCGGTGCGCCAGCGGATCGTCGCCCCAGACGATGAAGAGCTTTCGCTGTGGTGGCCGGCGCTCCTCGAAGACACGGGTGACCCGCGGGGCCGCCGCGGCCCGTGCTACCCGGCCGGCCTGGCGGAGGTCGGCGAGGCGCCCGCCGACGCGTCGACTGAATGAGGGGACCGGCACGGCTGGATCGTAACGACGCCGTGCACACGTATCCGCACCACTGTATGAATAGCGACCGTTTGCCCGGTTCGTCGGCGGGTGTGTGACCGAGCCGACGGCGGGACTCGAACCCGCAACCTACGCATTACAAGTGCGTTGCGCTGCCAGTTGCGCCACGTCGGCGGAGGCCGGCGGCCGGCGAGCCGGAGACACACGACCACGACGATCGTACGCGGCCCGCGGACCCGCGCCGTACTCGATACTCCGTGTCCGGTTCGTCCCTTCGCCGGGGGCCGGGCCACGGCCGCCCGGATCACGGGATTCGCCCTGGTAGGGGTTGGCACGGACGGTCGGCGGCGTCTACCTTGACACAAGCCGGCTCGCCGGCCCCTTTTACTCGGATCGTCCGGCACGTTCCTGCCGGTGAAAGGACCGCACCCCGTCATGGCTACGGTTACGTACTCCAAAGCGACCCGGATCTACCCGGGTACGCAGCGCCCCGCGGTCGACTCGCTCGACCTTGAGATCGGGGACGGCGAATTCCTCGTACTGGTCGGCCCGTCCGGCTGTGGCAAGTCCACCAGCCTGCGGATGCTCGCCGGTCTCGAGGACGTCGACCAGGGCTCCATCTTCATCGACCAGCGCGACGTCACGCACCTGCCGCCGAAGGCCCGCGACATCGCGATGGTCTTCCAGAACTACGCCCTGTACCCGCACATGACGGTGTACGAGAACATGGCGTTCGCGCTCAAGCTGCGCAAGACCCCGAAGTCGGAGATCGACCGCCGGGTCAAGGACGCGGCGGCGCTGCTGCAGCTCGAGGAGTACCTGGGCCGCAAGCCCAAGGCGCTCTCCGGCGGCCAGCGGCAGCGGGTGGCGATGGGCCGGGCGATCGTCCGCGAGCCGCAGGTGTTCCTCATGGACGAGCCACTGTCCAATCTGGACGCCAAGCTGCGGGTGCAGACCCGTTCGCAGATCGCCGCGCTGCAGGCGAAGCTGGGCACGACGACGGTGTACGTCACGCACGACCAGGTCGAGGCCATGACGATGGGCCACCGGGTGGCGGTCCTGCTCGACGGCATCCTCCAGCAGGTGGATACGCCGCGATCGCTCTACGACACACCGCAGAACGTCTTCGTCGCCGGCTTCATCGGCTCGCCCGCGATGAACATCAAGACGGTCCCGCTGACCGACCAGGGCGCGGTGTTCGTCAACATGATCCTGCCGCTGAGCCGGGAGCAGATCGAGGCCGCCCGCGCCAACGGCGGCGACGGCAAGGTGACCGTCGGCTTCCGGCCCGAGGACTGCGACCTCGTCGGCGAGACCGAGGGCGGCATGCCGGTCGAGGTCGAGCTGGTCGAGGAGCTGGGCTCGGACGCCTACGTCTACGGCCACGCCCTGCTCGAGGGTGGTGCCGAACGGTTCGTCGTCCGGACCGACGGGCGTCGCACGCCGAGCATGGGCGACACCGTGAACGTCAAGCCGCGCGTCGGCTCCCACCACGCGTTCAACGCGGTGACCGGCGAGCGCATCTAGCCGAAGGCGGCCGGGGTACCCGAGGGGTGCCCCGGCTCAGCCCGCGAAGCGCCACACCACGAACTGCTTGGCCGTCGCGCACACCAGCAGCGACGCGCTCCACGAGCAGCTCTGCCCCCGCACGTCCGCCAGCTCGCCCAGCTCGGTGACCTGCTTGCTGCGCGCGCCCAGGCCGGCCAGGTTCGTGTCCGCCGGGTACGAGGTCGGCGCCTCCGAGAAGAGCAGCACGCTGCCGGTGTTCAGCCGCGCCCCGACCATCTCCCGCCGGTACACGGTCTCGCCCTGCGCGTCGAGAATGACGCTGAACACCGCGCCGGACGTCCGGGTCACCAGGATCCGGTCGCCGACCGGCACCACCTGGGCGGCGTTGGCCGTATCCCGCCGCCACCGCTCCTGCCCGCCCGACACCGCGACCACCTGGACCGTCTTGTCGTCAGAGCCCGACTCGTCGAGCAGGCACAGGTGCTCCCCGCACGGCGCCAGGTCGACCAGCGACCGCTTGCTGTCCGTTGTCGTGTAAACCCGCCGCGGCTCTCCCATCGCCGACAGGTCGTACGCCTCGATCCGGTACCCCGCGTCGTCCGGCGCGACGTAGAGCGTGCCGTCGTAGACCAGGTACCACCAGTCCGGCTTGCCGACGTTGCCGCGGTCCTTGAGCAACCTGCCCGAGCCGGCGTCGTACACGTACGCCTTCTCGTCGGCGCCGATCAGGACGATGCGCTCGTCGTCCCCCCGGTCGGGCACGATCGCGGACCCGCCGAACGTCGCGGGCCCGGCGACGTCGGCGGGCGTGACGGCCGCGTGCACCGTCGCGGTCGTGTACCCGTACTGGTCCTTCGGGAACTCGTGGCTCCACTTCTCGTCGCCGGTCCGCAGGTCCAGCCCGCGCAGCCGGCCCTCCTCCTGGTCCGCCAGCACCATCACGCCGTCGAAGTAGAGCCGGACGTCCGAGCCGTGGAAGTCCCGGTGCCACAGCTCGCGGCCGGACTCCGCGTCGAGCACGTACATCGTCCGCGGCTTCGTCGTGCTGTACTGCAACGCCGACACCACCACGACCCCGGGCAGTGCGGTCACCCCCGCCCAGTACTGCGACGACCCGTCGACCGGCACGCGCCACCGCTCCTTGCCGGTGGTCAGGTCGGCCGCGATCACCTCCAGCTTCTCGCCGGCCTGCCAGGCCAGGTAGCCGGCATCGCCGACCACGTGGGTGAACGCACCGCCGGATGTGCTCGCGCCGGCGCCCATCTCGAACGCGGCCACCTTGGCCGTCCCCGAGGTGAAGCTGACCTCCTCGTAGCGGTCGCGGGAAAGCCAGTAGACCCCGCCGACCACGAACAGGACCGCCAGTGCCGCCCCCGCCGCGATCCAGCTCCACGGGTACCGCCGGCGACGCTCCCCCGCTGCCGTCGGTATCTCGACCGGCGGTGCGGGGACCGGTGGTGGCGAGACGGGTGCCGGCGGTGACACGGGAGCGGCCGCGGCAGGCGTAACGGCGGGCACGGCCGTGGGTACCGCCTGCACCGGTACCCGGGCCGACACCCCTACCGGTCGCAGCTCGGCGAGCGCGCCCTCGGCGACCGGGAGTTCCGGCTGTTCCAGTACGGTCGGCGCGATGCCCAGTTCGGCGTGGAGCAGCCGGGCCACGAGCGGCACCCGGGACGAACCGCCGACCAGGAACAGCCCGGCAAGCTGGTCCGGGCGCAGGCCGCAGCCGCCGATCACCGCGCCCGCCTCGTACACGCCGCGCCGGAGCAGCGGGTGCACCACCCGCTCCAGCTCCTCGCGGGTCAGATGCACCGCCTGATCGACGCCCGGCACGGGTACCGGCGCGGACGCGGTACGCGACAGCATCTCCTTCGCACCCCGGACGTCGTCCCAGAACCGCCGCCGGGCACGCTGGTCGGTCGGCGTCTGCGGCGCGCTGAGCCGCTGCCAGACTTCCGGGTGGCTCCGGCTCAGCAGCGCGCCGAGATGGTCCACGAGCGCCGCGTCGAGGTCGAGGCCGCCCAGCTCGCTGAGGCCGCCGGAGCCAAGCACGGCGAACCGACCACCGTCGTTGCGCACGACCGCGACGTCGAGCGTGCCGCCGCCGAAGTCGAAGACGGCGAGGCTGGCGCCGACCGGTACCGGGCGGCGCAGCACGTCGGCGAAGTAACGCGCGGCCGCGACCGGTTCGGGCACCAGGCGCGGCTGCGGCCAGTCATGCCGGCGCTCGCTCCGCTCGCGCGGGCCCTGGGCCTGCTGGAGGCGCCACCTTCCCTCCTCGCTTCGCTCGTCAGTCCAGGCGCCGCCGGCGCCGGGCCAGCCGGCGCGTGCCGCCGCGGCGGCCAGCACGTCCCGGCGGCGCGCTCCCCAGGCGGCCGGGTAGGTCAGTATCGCGGGCGGCAGGAAGCCGACGGCCTCGACGGCGGCGCGGGCCACCGAGCCGAGGATCGCGGCGAGCAGGTCGACCGTGGGCACCTCGCGATCGCCGAGCAGGACCGTGGCCTCGTCGACGCGGCGCTTCGGGTTCGGCTCGTACCGGCCCGGGTCGGCCTCGGCCAGGCGCTGCGCGTCCCGGCCGGCGAGCAGCTGACCCTGCCCGTCGGAGTAGACACCGGACGGCATGACCGGCAGGCCGTCGAAGAGCAGCGGTCGGGTCCGCCCGTCCGGCCAGCGCAGCACCGCCACCGTGTTCGAGGTGCCCAGATCGACACCGAGCGCGTACCCCTCCCCGGCTCCAGCCATGCCCGCGATGCTAGCGGTAGGAATTCCGGTCAGGACGCGGTGCGGCGGCGGGCCACCTCGGCCAGCGCGACGGCGGCGGCCACGCTCGCGTTGAGCGACTCCACCTCGGACACCATCGGGATCGCGACCCGCAGGTCACAGGTCGAGCCGACCAGGCGGGACAGGCCACGACCCTCGGAGCCCACGACGATGACCAGCGGCCCCACCGCGACTTCAAGGTCGTACAGGTCGGCCTCGCCGTCCGCGTCGAGGCCGACGACCGCGAAGCCGCGCTCCTGGCAGGTCTTGAGCGCCCGGGTCAGGTTGGTCACCTGGGACACCTTCATCCGGGCCGCCGCGCCGGCGCTGGTCCGCCATGCGGTCGCCGTCACGCCGGCCGACCGCCGGGCGGGCAGGAACACTCCGTGCGCGCCGAAGGCGGCGGCGGAGCGGACCACCGCGCCGAGGTTGCGCGGGTCGGTGACCCCGTCCAGCGCGACGAGCAGCGGCTGAGGCTGCTCGCTGGCGGCGGCGAGCAGGTCCTCGAAGGGCTCGTACGCGTACGGCGGCACCTGCAGGCCGATGCCCTGGTGCAGCACGCCCCCGGTCATCCGGTCCAGCTCGGCGCGGGACACCTCGAGGATCGGGATACCCCGGTTGCCGGCGGTCCGTACCGCTTCGTTCACCCGCTCGTCGACATCCAGGCCGTGCGCGAGGTAGAGGGCCGTCGCCGGTACGTGCGCCCGCAGCGCCTCCACCACCGGGTTACGGCCGACGAGCAGCTCGGGCGCGTCGCGGGCCGGTGCGGACTTGCGGCCGGGCGCCACCTTCGGTCCGCCGGGCTTGACCTGCTTACCGCCCTTGGCCGGACCGGGTTTCCGGCTGGTGACCTTCGACCCGGGCTTGCCGACCTTCGGGCTGCGTCCCTCGGCCGACGCGGCCCGGCGCTCCTTCTCCTGCTTCCACGCGGTGCGCTTGGGCAGCGGCTCGTCACCGGAGTACCCCTTGTGCCACGGCCGCTCGTCGGCGGGCAGGGTACGTCCCTTGCCCGCGAGACCGGCCCGTCGCCTGCCACCGGAGCCCTTGGCCGGGCCCGCCTTCGGTGTCACCCGGCGGCCGCGGCGCTGGTCGTTACCGGCCATCATCAACCGTCCACCGTGGACCGTGCGGGGTGTCCTCCACGACCACACCGGCGTCCCTGAGCTGGTCGCGCACCGCGTCCGCGGCGACCCAGTCCTTCCGGGCCCGGGCCTGTTCGCGCTGCTCGAGGGCGAGGGCGACGAGCCCGTCGACGGTACGCCGCAGGCCCGGCTCGGCCGACGCGGTCCACCGTGGATCGAGCGGGTCGAGGCCCAGCACGCCGAGCATGGCCCGGACGCTGCCGAGCGCGCCCGCGGCGGCGGTGTCGTTCTTCTCGGCCAGCGCGGTGTTGCCCCCGGTCACGGTGTCGTGCACGGCGGCCAGCGCCCGCGAGGTGTTCAGGTCGTCGTCCATGGCCTCGACGAACTCCGCGCACAGCGTGTCACCCGGCTCGCCGGCGCCGACCCGCTCCGCGGCGCGCCGGACGAAACCCTCGATCCGCCGGTACGCCGCAGCCGCGTCGGCCAATGACTCCTCCGAGTAGTCGATGCGCGAGCGGTAGTGCGGTGCCGCCAGGTAGTAGCGCAGCTCCACCGGCCGGATGCCCTGCGCGACCACGGCGTCGATGTCGATCACGTTACCGATCGACTTGCTCATCTTCGCCTCGCCGAGGTTGAGCAGCCCGTGGTGCACCCAGTAGCGGGCGAAGCCCAGCCCGGCCGCCCGCGACTGGGCGATCTCGTTCTCGTGGTGCGGGAAGACGAGGTCCAGCCCGCCGCCGTGGATGTCGAACTCGGCGCCCAGGTAGCGCCAGCACATGGCGGAGCACTCGATGTGCCAGCCCGGCCGGCCGCGACCCCACGGGGACGGCCAGGACGCGTCCCGCGGCTCGTCCGGCTTCTCGCCCTTCCACAGCGCGAAGTCCCGCGGGTCGTGCTTGGCCCGGTCGAGCCCGTCCTCGGCCGGCTGCATCGCGTCCGGTCGCTGCCCGCTGAGCGAGCCGTAGTCGCCATACGACATGACGTCGAAGTAGACGTCGCCGGAGCCGTCCTCGGCCGGGTACGCGTGCTTGCTCTCGATCAACGTCGTGATCAGCTCGTGCATCTCCGGGATGTGCCCGGTCGCCCGCGGCTCGTACGTCGGCTCCAGGACCCCGAGCGCGTCGTACGCGGCCGACAGGATCCGCTCGTTCGCGTACGCGATCGACCAGAACGGCTCGCCGCTCTCCAACGACCTGGCCAGGATCTTGTCGTCGATATCGGTGATGTTGCGGATGAACCGCACCTCGTACCCGGAGTGCAGCAGCCAGCGGCGCAGCACGTCGTAGTTGACCCCGGAACGAAGGTGGCCGATGTGCGGCCCGGACTGCACGGTCAGCCCACACAGGTAGACGCCCACCTTGCCGGGCTCCCGCGGGACGAAGTCCCGCACCGTGCGGGTCGCGGTGTCGTACAGCCTGAGTGCCACCCTGAAAGGGTATCCGCCCCGCCACCCTGCCCGGAGGCCGTACCCTCTCGGCGTGGCCGAGCACGATGGCGCCGGACGCCCGGAGACCGCGCAGACCCTGGACCGGGGTCTGCGGCTGTTGCAGCTGGTGGCGGACGCGCCGGCCGGCCTGACGGTCAGCGAGGCGGCGGGCCGGCTCGGGGTGGGGCGGGCGGTGGTGTACCGGCTGGCCAGCACGTTGGCCGCACACGGCCTGCTGCGCCGCGACGCGGGTGGGCGGCTGCGGCTCGGCGCCGGTGTGCTGCACCTGGCCCGGCGGGCGCAACCCCTGCTGGCCGGGGCCGCGTTGCCGCCGCTGCGCCGGCTCGCCGAGCGCGTCGGGGCGACCGCGCACCTCACCGTCGCCGAGGGCGAAGAGGCGGTCGCGATGGTGGTGGTCGAGCCGAGCTGGACCCAGTTCCATGTCGCATACCGGACCGGTTCGCGGCATCCGCTGGACCGTGGCGCCGCGGGGCGGGCCATCCTCGCCGGGCGCCAGGGCGATTCCGGGTACCTCTCGACCGCCGGCGAACTGCAGCCCGGCGCCTTCGGGGTGGCCGCTGCGGTACTCGGGGTCGAAGGGCTGGAGGCGAGCGTGGGCGTCGTGGCGCTGGCGGCGCTGGAGGTGGACGTCGTCGGTCCGCAGGTCGTGGCCGCCGCGGGTGAGATCGTCCGCGCGCTGGCCTGACCCTTGTCCACAGGCAGTTAAGGATCTTCGTCGACGGGTTGTCCACAGGTCTTCCGGCGCCGCGGCGCGGGCGCCAGAGTGACCGGCATGCCGCCGTTACCGAACCGACCCGATGAGCTGGCGTGGCAGGTGTTCCGCGGCTCCGACGTGCTCCGCCGCCGGCTGCTCACCCCACATCAGCTGCGCGGCACGGCGTGGGTGCACGTCCTGCACGACGTCTACGCGGACGCCCGGTTGGACCGCACCCACGAGCTCAAATGCCGCGCCGCGCTGCTCCGCCTGCCGCCGGACGCGGTGCTTGCCGGGCCGTCCGCCGCCCACCTCGACGGGATCGAGCACGCCGCCGGGTACGACGACGACGTCCACGTGATCGTGCCGACCACTCTCCACACCGGACCGCAGCGGGGGATGCGCGTCCACAGCACCGACCTCGCCGTGGACGAGATGGTCGAGCGGGACGGGGTCACCCGGACGTCGCCGGCCCGCACCGCCTGGGATGTCGGCTCCTGGCTGGGCGTGCTCGGCGCCGTACCGATCATCGACAGCCTGCTCGCCCGGCGCCTGCTCACCCCGGCCAACCTCGCCCGCCAGGCCGCTCGCTGCGCCGAACGGCACCGGCGCGGCAGCCGGCGCGCCCGGCTGGCGTTCCGCCTCGCCGACGGCAGGGCACGCTCGCCGGAGGAGTCCGTCCTGCGGGTCCGGCTGGTCCTCGCCGGCCTACCCCCGCCGGTGCCGCGCCACCCCGTCCGGTTGCCGACCGGCGCGGTCCTCCTTCCTCCGCTGGCCTGGCCGGAGTACCGCGTCGCGGTCGAGCCCGACGCGCCGAGCCTGACCGCCGATCCGGATCAGCTCCGCCGCCACCGGCGCCGGCTCACCGACCTGACCGCGGCCGGGTGGCTGGTGCTGCGCGTCGGTGGGCAGCGAACGCAGCAGGACCTCGACGCCGCCGCCCGCGACATCCGGCGCGCGCTCGCCACCCGGGGCTGGCCGCATGCCGGGGCGGTGGCGGCATGAGACCTCAGGGTCTGGTCATCCGCAGCACGTCGAGCACCTCGTCGAGCTGCTCTTCGGTGATCCGGCCCGCCGCGATGTGCCCCCGGTCGATCACCACCTCCTTGATGGTCCGGCCCGAGACGAGCGCCTCCTTCGCGATCACCGCCGCCTCGTCGTACCCGAGGAAGCGGTTGAGCGGCGTCACGATCGCCGGCGAGCCCTCGGCGTACGCCCTCATGACCCCGATGTTCGGGACCAGGCCGGCGATGCAGCGGTCGGCGAGGAGGCGGGACGAGGCGGCCAGGAGGTGGATCGACTCGAGCAGGTTCCGGGCCATCACGGGCAGCATGACGTTCAGCTCGAAGTCGCCCTGCGAGCCCGCGAACGCCACCGCCGCGTCGTTGCCGATCACCTGGGCGCAGACCTGCCGCACCGACTCGAGCACCACCGGGTTGACCTTGCCCGGCATGATCGAGGAGCCCGGCTGCAGGTCCGGAATGGACATTTCGCGCAGGCCGGCGCCGGGACCGGAGCCCATCCACCGGATGTCGTTGGCGATCTTGTACAGACCGACCGCGATGGTCCGTAGCTGGCCCGACGCCTCGACGAGACTGTCCCGCGCGCCCTGCGCCTCGAAGTGGTTACGCGCCTCGGTCAGCGGCAGCCCGGTCGCCGAGCGGAGCCGGTCGATGACGGCCGGCGCGAAGCCGGGCGGGCTGTTCACCCCGGTGCCGACCGCGGTCCCGCCCAGCGGCAGCTCGGCAAGGCGGGGCAGTGTCGACTGTAGACGTTCGATGCCGTGCTGCATCTGGGCGGCGTACCCGGAGAACTCCTGGCCGAGGGTGATCGGGGTGGCGTCCATCAGGTGCGTCCGCCCGGCCTTCACGATGTCGCGGAACTCATCCACCTTGGACTCGATGGTGAACGCCAGGTGGCGCAGCGCCGGGATCAGCTCGTGCACGACCAGCGACGTCGCGGCGAGGTGGATCGACGACGGGAACACGTCGTTGGACGACTGCGAGGCGTTCACCTGGTCGTTGGGGTGGATCGGCTGGCCGAGCCGTTCGGCCGCGATCGTCGCGATCACCTCGTTGGCGTTCATGTTGGACGACGTGCCGGACCCGGTCTGGAACACGTCGATCGGGAAGTGGTCGTCGTGTTCCCCGGCGGCGACGGCCAAGGCGGCCGCGACGATCGCTTCGGCCACCTCGCGGTCCAGCACGCCCAGGTCGGCGTTGACCTCGGCCGCGGCAGCCTTGATCTGGGCCAGCGCCCGGACGTGCGCCGGTTCCAACCCGCGACCCGACACCGGGAAGTTCTCGATGGCGCGCTGGGTCTGCGCCCGCCACCGCGCGTCCGCCGGTACGCGGACCTCACCCATCGTGTCCTGCTCGATCCGGTACTCGCTTCGATCGTTCACGTCCCCATCCTGCCTCGCCACCGGCCTGTCCTGCCTCGCCATCGGCCAGGTTTCACGGAACCCGGGCCGGCGTCACGGCCCGCCCGACGGCTTCGCCCACCAGCAGCCCGAGACCCGCGCCCGGATCAGCCGGACGGGGCACGCCCGGTGGCTAGCGAGGACGCCCGACCGTCAGCACCGGCTTGCTGGTCTCGGCGAAGAAGTCGTTGCCCTTGTCGTCGACGACGATGAACGCCGGGAAGTCAACGACGTCGATCTTCCACACGGCCTCCATGCCGAGCTCCGGGTACTCCAGGATCTCGACCCGCCGGATGCAGTCCAGCGCCAGCCGGGCCGCCGGGCCGCCGATCGAGCCGAGGTAGAAGCCGCCGTACTCCTTGCAGGCCCGGGTCACCGCCGCCGACCGGTTGCCCTTGGCCAGCATGACGAGCGAGCCGCCCACGGCCTGGAACCGCTCCACGTAGGAGTCCATCCGCCCGGCGGTGGTCGGGCCGAACGAGCCCGACGCGTACCCGGCCGGGGTCTTCGCCGGGCCCGCGTAGTAGACCGGGTGGTCGCGCAGGTACGCCGGCATCGGCTCGCCCGCGTCCAACCGCTCGCCGATCTTCGCGTGCGCGATGTCCCGGGCCACCACGAGCGGGCCGGTCAGCAGCAGTCGCGTCTTGACCGGGTACCGGGACAGCTCCGCCCGGATCTCGGCCATCGGCCGGTTCAGGTCCACCCGGATGTCCACATCGGACTCCGGCAGGCTGACCTCGGGGAGGTACTGCGCGGGATCGGTCTCCAGCTTCTCCAGGAAGACGCCGGAGGGGGTGATCTTCGCGAGCGCCTGCCGATCGGCCGAGCAGGAGACCGCGATCGCGACCGGGCACGATGCGCCGTGCCGCGGCAGGCGGACCACCCGGACGTCGTGGCAGAAGTACTTGCCGCCGAACTGGGCGCCGATGCCGAACTGCCGGGTCAGCGCGAGTACCTCGGCCTCCAGCTCCAGGTCACGGAATCCGTGCGCCAGCATGGATCCGCTCGTCGGCAGGTGGTCCAGGTACCGTGCGGAGGCCAACTTGGCCGTCTTGAGCGCGTGCTCGGCCGAGGTGCCACCGACGACCACGGCCAGGTGGTAGGGCGGGCAGGCGGCCGTGCCGAGGCCGCGCAGCTTCTCCTCCAGGAACTGCATCAGCCGTACCGGGTTCAGCAGCGCCTTGGTCTCCTGGTAGAGGAACGACTTGTTGGCCGAGCCGCCGCCCTTCGCCATGAAGAGGAACTTGTAAATGTCCGGATGCCCGTCCGGATCCTCCGCGTACAGCTCGATCTGGGCCGGCAGGTTCGTGCCCGTGTTCCGCTCGTCCCACATCGTGATCGGCGCGAGCTGCGAGTAGCGCAGGTTGAGCCTGGTGTACGCCTCGTAGATCCCGCGGGCCAGCATCTCCTCGTCGCGCCCGTCGGTCAGCACATGCCGGCCGCGCTTGGCCATGACGATGGCCGTACCCGTGTCCTGGCACATCGGCAGCACGCCGCCGGCCGAGATGTTCGCGTTGCGTAGCAGGTCGAGGGCGACGAAGCGGTCGTTCGGCGACGCTTCCGGGTCGTCCAGGATCGCCCGGAGCTGGGCCAGGTGGCCCGGCCGGAGGTAGTGCGCGATGTCGTGCATCGCTTCGCCGGCCAGCTCGGTCAGCACCTCGGGCGCGACGGTGAGGAACCGGCGCCCGCCCGGACCATGCACCACATCGATCCCGTCGTCGGTGACCAGCCGGTACTCGGTCCGGTCCGGGTAGATGGGCAGCAACGGGACGTACGCGAAGTCGGGGGGACCGCTCATGAGACGCCAGCGTACCCAGTCCCTCTGGAGCGCCCGCTACGAGGCGATCGTGCCGAACGGCAGCAGGCCGATCGTGCGCCCGCTCACCAGCACGATGCTGTCCGGCCCGCAGCCGACCACCCGGGCCGTCGTGCGGACATCGACAACCACCCGTCCCGTGCCGATCTCGACCGCGCGGACCCGGCCGGAGTCGATGATCAACGCGGCGTTCCGGTTCAGCGACGCCTCGACCCCGTCGCCGGCCGCGTGCTGCCACAGCGTGTCCCGCACACCGAGGTCGATCGCCTTCACCGCCTTGCCGTTCCCGGCGCGGACCAGGGCGATCAGCCCGTCGGTCGCGAGCACCTGCTCACCCGCCGCGCCCACCCACAGTTCTGCCCCGGTGACGGCACTGAGCAGCACCTCCCGGTTGTCGCCGCGCACCGCCGCCAGGGCGCCGCCGCCGCCGGACGGGTCCCGCCGCTGCTCGCAGCCGGCACCTGAGGCGGTGCGCAGGTCGTACCCGTCCCGGCGCCAGACCCGCTGGCCGGTCGACGGGTCGCGAGCTTCCAGCGCGTACCGGCACTGGCCGCCCTTGCGTTGCGCGGTCGAGTAGAGCAGCCGGCTACCGACGACCACCACCCGGGTGTTCGAGTTGCCCTCGGCCACCCCGACCCGGCGTCCGGTCCCGGTGTTCACCACCTGCACCTTGCCGTCGAGCGGGAAGCCGAGCATGGACGGCAGATCCAGCGGCGCCGCCACCCGGGCATCCACAGTGGATGCTGCCAGCTCGCGGCTGCCGAGCAGTTGGTGGTTGAGCCCGGCGAGCACCTTGCCCGCGCCGGGCAGTGCGGTCCGCCACCGGACCTGTCCGTTGCTCGGCGCCCGGGAGGTCAGCTCGCAGGTGTCCGACTTCGGGCAGGTCATCGACAGCACGCTCTCCCGGTACGTCCAGACCCCGGCCGCGCTGTCGTCGTTCCACCGTACGGCCCCGGTCTCCGGATCGATGACCTCGAACCCGCGCCGGTTCTCCCGGCCGACCACCACGACGGCGTTGACGTCATCGCCCGCGACCGACGCCCAGGGCACCGCCCGGGACCAGACCTCGTCCCCGGTGCCGGCCTGCCGTGCCTCGACCGCACCAGGCATGATCACTATCACCGTCCGGCCGGACACCATGGCGTACTCGGGCCGCTCTCCGGTACGCGTCTTCCACGCCGGCTCCGGCCGGGATAGCGATCCGAGCCGGTCCACCCAGTCGAGCACGGCCGGGACCGGGTTCCACCCGGTCAGCAGCACGTAGGAGATCCCGAGCGCGAGGAGCCCGACCACGCCGAGCGCAGCCTCGAACCGACCGATGGCCCTCCCCTGTGCCACCCGGTCACGTTATCGGCATACGTACCTCTGCCTCAGCAGTGTCCGATCCGCCCGTGTCACGCGCTTTCGCCCGCGCATTAGCTGATCGCGGAGGGCACCGCGATCCGGCATGGCACGGTCCCCGCCCGGCATGGCACGGTCCCCGCGTGAACCGGGCACTGGCGGACCTGCTCCGGAAACACGGCGGGGTCGTGTCCCGCCAGGTCGCCGAGCGGACCGCGTCACGACGACTCGGTGGCGGCCTCGACGAGGGGAAGGGTGCGGTACGGGATCTGTTCGGCGAGCGCGATGATCGTGGCGGCGCGGACGATGCCGTCGTAGCCGACCACTTCGTCGATCACCCGCTGCAGGTCGGCGTTGGACCGGGCCACGATGCGGCACAGCAGGTCGCCCGAACCGGTGATCGTGTGCACCTCGAGGACCTCGGGAATCGTGGCGAGGTGGGCGGCGGCCGGGTCGTGACCCCGGCTCTGCCGGATCTCCAGCGTGACGAAGGCGGTGACCGCGAACCCGAGCGCCACCGGGTCGATCTGCGGCCCGAACCCGCGGATCACCCCGCGCGTGGTGAGCTTGTCGAGTCGGGCCTGTACGGTCCCGCGGGCCACCCGAAGCCGGCGCGCGCACTCCAGCACCCCGATCCGGGGCTCGGCCACGAGCAGCGCGATGAGCCGCGCGTCGAGCGAGTCGATCGCACCCACCCGAGTAACGTAGCCGCTCACCTCGGCCGCAAGCCGTCGGTCCCGTGGCGCGCGGAGCTGGACAGATTGTCCAGCGAACAGCGGAGAACAGCTGACCAACTGCGCATTGTGATCAGTATAATCCGGTACGGTTGCCCAGTGCGACCGTGGATCGCATGCTCGGCGTATGACCCGAGCCATCGAGGACACGGCCATTCTCGACCAACTGGTCGGCGCCGTCGCACACGACACCTCACATGACCCGTTCCCGGTCACCGGCTGGGACCACATCCGGTTCCATGTGGGCAACGCCAAGCAGGCGGCGCACTTCTACTCGACCGCGTTCGGCATGACCTGTGTGGCCTACCGCGGGCCCGAGCAGGGTTTCCGTGACCACGCCGAGTACGTGCTGACCAGCGGCGGAGCCCGGTTCGTGTTCAGTGGCGGCGTGCACCGGGACGCGCCCGCGACCGTGCACTACGCCCGGCACGGCGACGGGATCGTCGACATCGCGCTCGAGGTGCCGGACGTCGACGCGAACTACGCGCACGCGCTCGACCGGGGCGCCACCGGTCTCGAAGCGCCGCAGGACCTCACCGACGAGCACGGAACCGTACGGATGGCGGCGATCGCCACGTACGGCGATACCCGGCACACGCTCGTCGACCGGTCCCGGTACACCGGGCCGTTCCTGCCCGGCTTCGTCGCCCGCGATCCGATCGTCCAGCGCACGACCGGCCCGCGGCGCTGCTTCCAGGCCATCGACCACGTGGTCGGCAACGTCGAGCTGGGCCGGATGGACGAGTGGGTCGAGTTCTACAAGCGGGTCATGGGCTTCACGAACATGGCCGAGTTCATCGGCGACGACATCGCCACCGATTACTCCGCGCTGATGTCCAAGGTGGTCGCCAACGGCTCGCGGAAGGTCAAGTTCCCGCTGAACGAGCCGGCGGTGGGCAAGAAGAAGTCGCAGATCGACGAATATCTCCAGTTCTACGCCGGGCCCGGCGCCCAGCACATCGCCCTGGCCACGAACGACATCCTGGCCTCGGTGGACGCGATGCGGGCCGCGGGCGTGGAGTTCCTGGAGACGCCGGACTCGTACTACGAGGATCCCGAGCTGCGCGGGCGGATCGGTACCGTCCGGGCACCCATCGACGAGCTGCAACGCCGCCGGATCCTGGTCGACCGGGACGAGGACGGGTACCTCCTGCAGATCTTCACCAAGCCGGTCCAGGACCGCCCGACGTTCTTCTTCGAGCTGATCGAGCGGCACGGGTCCCTCGGCTTCGGCAAGGGCAACTTCAAGGCGCTGTTCGAGGCCATCGAGCGGGAGCAGGAGCGGCGGGGAAACCTGTAACACTTACCCCGTGACGCACGCACCGCCGCCGCACACCTCCGCCTACCCGCCGCCCGCGGTCGCGCCCAACGGAGCACCGCTGGCCGAGTACTCCGACCGCGCCGTGGCGTTCATCATCGACTACGCGATCCTGCTCACGGTCGGGCTGGTCATCACCATCCCGGCGTTCGTCTACCAGTTCGCCGTCATGGACGACTGGGCACGGGAGCTGCGCTCGGCGAGCGATCGGGGGAACCCACCGGACTTCGGCGACATAATGCGCGGGATCCTGCCGCTGGTCGGCGTCTCCGTGGTCGTGCTCGTGCTGAACCTCGCGATCTTCTACGTGTATCGCGTGGAGATGATGTTCCGCAGCGGTCAGACGGTCGGCAAGCGGAGCATGCGGATCCGGGTCGTCCCGCTCGACCCCAGCGCCACGCTGACCCGGCCGACGGCGGTCCGGCGCTGGCTCGTCGACAGCCTCGGCGCCCAGATCGTCCCCTTGCTGTTCTGGCTCGACGGCCTCTGGCAGTACTGGGACAAGCCGTACCGGCAGTGCCTGCACGACAAGGTCGCCGGCACGGTCGTGGTGAAGGTCGGTTCATGAGCGTCGCGCCGGGCTGGTACAAGGATCCGGTCGAGCCGACGACCCAGCGCTACTGGGACGGCGAGGGCTGGGTCGGGCCGCCGCTCCCCGCCGACGCGCCTACGCCGGGCGGTCCCCCGGCGGAGGAGGAACCCGAGCCGGCGCCCGAGCCGGTCCCCGAGCCCGCAGAGTCCAAGCCGGACCCGGCGTCCGCGTCCGGACCGGCACCGCAGCTCCGGTTGCCACCCGGCGGAACGCTACCGCCGGACTGGGTCTACCGCAGCCGCCGCGCGATCCCCCAGCCGATGCCGCACGGCCTGCCGCTCGCCTCGCCCGGCGCCCGGCTGCTGGCTCGCCTCATCGACATCGCCGCCGTCGGGGGGCTGGCGCTGCTCGCCAACGCCTGGTTCCTGTTCCAGCTCGGCCGCGAGTTCGGCCAGTTCTACCAGCAGGTCCTCAGCGATGCACAGCAGGCCAACCCGGAGGTCACCGGCCGCATCAACACGCTGGTGTTCGTCATCACCCTGGTGACCGCGGCCGTGTGGCTCGCGTACGAGGTACCGGCCATCGCGAACACCGGCCAGACTCCGGGCAAGCGAGCGCTCGGCATCAAGGTGATGCGCCTCGAACAGGACAGCAAGCTCGGGTTCGGCCGCGCGCTGCGCCGCTGGTGGACGCTCGGCCTACCGACGCTCCTGTGGACCTGCTGCGTCGGCTTCGTCCTGCAGTTCGTGGACTGCCTGTTCGTCGCGATCGACCAGCCGCTGCACCAGGCGTTGCACGACAAGAACGCGAACACCGTCGTCGTCCACATCGGACGTCCAACGTCGACCCGCACGAAGACGAGACCCGGAGGTCCCCCATGACCAGGCTCACCCGCGCCGACCTCGACGCGCTGCCGACCTACGTACCCGGCCGCAGCCCCGCCGACCTGGCCCGTGAGCTCGGCCTGCCGGAAGCCATCAAGCTGGCGAGCAACGAGGTACCGTACGGCCCGCTGCCCGGCGTGATCGAGGCGATCACGGAGGCCGCGACGCAGGTGCACCGCTACCCGGACATGGGCGTGGTCGCGTTGCGCGAGGCGCTGGCCGACCGGTACGCCGTGGATCCGGAGCGGATCGCGACCGGCTGCGGGTCGGTGGCGCTCACCGAGCACCTGATGCGCACCGCCTGCGTGCCCGGGGACGAGGTCGTCTACTCGTGGCGCTCGTTCGAGGCGTACCCGATCATCGCCGCCACGACCGGCGTACAGAGCGTGCGCGTGCCCAACAACGCCGAGCACGGGCACGACCTCCGCGCGATGGCCGCGTCGGTCACCGACCGGACCCGCCTGATCCTGGTGTGCAACCCCAACAACCCCACGGGTACCGCCGTCAACCAGGCCGACCTCGACGCGTTCCTCGACGCCGTACCGGCCGACCTGCTCGTGGTGTTCGACGAGGCGTACCGGGAGTTCGTCACCGACCCGGCCGTGCCCGACGCGCTGCGGACCTACGGCGACCGGCCGAACGTCGTCGTGCTCCGCACGCTCTCCAAGGCCTGGGGGCTGGCCGGACTCCGGGCCGGCTTCCTGGTGGCCCAGCCGGAGGTGACCGCGGCCGTCCGCAAGGTGGTCACCCCGTTCTCGACCAACGGTGTGGCCCAGGCGGCCGCGCTCGCCGCGCTGCGCGCCACGGATGAGATGCGCCGCCGCTGCGATCTGGTGATCGCCGAGCGGGAACGGCTGCTGGTCGCGCTCAGCAAGATCGTCCCCGACGTGCCGGACAGCCAGTCCAACTTCGTCTGGCTGCCGCTGGGCGACCGCAGCCTGGCGTTCGCCGCCGCCTGCGAGCGGCAGGGCGTGATCGTGCGGCCGTTCCAGGGCGACGGGGTACGGGTCACCGTCGGCACACCGGCCGAGAACGACGCGTTCCTCGGCGCGGCCGAGGCCGCCCTCGGCTAGCCACCGGCGAGGAGCACCGGCCGCAGCCCGAGGTACGGATCGTCCGCGCCCGGGTCGCGCAGCCGCTCGACGGCCACGTACCGGTCCCGGGCGTACACGTACCCGGCCGTCCAGTCCTGCGGCACGGCGCCGAACCGGTCCAGCGGCGTACGGACGAGTTCCAGCCCGGTCGCCGGATCCAGCACGACGAGCGTCCGCCGCTGGCTGATCAGGTAGACGCCGGCCGGGTCGGCGGCGACGATCCGCATCCCGCTGCGGTCCACGCTGCCGGCCGGCAGCCGCCATGTCCACTGTAGACTGCCGTCGCGTACCGACCGGGCGGCCAGCTCGTCGACCTCGGCCGGCCCGCCGGCGGGTGCACCGACCGCGAGATCTCCGGCGAGCCAGGTCGCGGGCGGCGCCAGCGCGTCCGCCTCGACGAGCTCCGGCCCCCGCGCGCCGAACAGCCAGCCGCGGTCCCGACGACCATCGTCGATCGTCCGCGCGGCAGTGCACTTCGACCGCCCGGCGGCGCAACCCAGCGGGACGATCTCCCAGCCGGCCTTGACCTGTGGCGGCGCCCAGCCGGCCAGCGACCGCCCGGTGGCCAGGTCGTACCGCCGCAACGACGGCCGATCCCCCGAGCACCGATCGGTGTCCGCGTAGAAGCCCGGTCCGGTGAACCCGACCGGCGGCGGGACGGTACGGCACCGGCCCTGCGCATCGGCGCTCCACAGTGGACTTCCGGTCGCCGCGTCGAACGCCATCAGCGTGTGCGTGCCCGCCGAGACGACCACCTCGCGGCCGCCGTAGGTCCGGCCGGTGTAGAGGTCCGGTGGTGCGTAGACGGTCGCCGCGCCGGTCCGGCCGCCGGAGTACGCGGTCGTCGCCACCGGCGACCGGGTACGCCACACCGGCCGTCCGGTCCGGCTGTCGATCGCCACGAGCCGGCCGTCGGACCACTTCGAGACGGCGTACGCCCCGCTGACCACGACCCCCACCACCTGGGCCGGCCACCGCCGGTACGACCAGAACGGCGTCGTCTCGGTCCGCGCCCCGACCGGGCTGTCCGCCCACACCTGCCGCTTGGCGGCGTAGAGCCGCAGCCGCCCATCCACGATCAGCGGCGCCCGCGGCAGCTCCCCGCTCACGCCGGAGATCGCGATCCGGGCGGGCGGGTAGTCCGCCCGCGCCGGCGTGACCGTCTCCGCGGGGGCGAACACCCGGTAGCCGATGACGCCCGCGACGGCCAGGACCAGCAGCACCGCGAGCGCGATCGTGAGCTGACGCCTTCCCCCGCGCATCTGAACCCTTCCGGGTCTACGCGCCGACCGAAGGTCCAGGCGCGTGTCGCATCTGGGCACACCCTACCGGTCAGCCGGCCGGAGCAGGATCCGCCTCCGTGGCCGCCGCCGCGAGGTCATCCAGGTCGCGGCGCAGGGCTCCTTCGACGGTACGCGCGGCAAGCCCGCCCAGCAGCACGGAGAGCACCCGGCTGGCGGCGCCTTGCGGCGTGCCCTCCAGCACGATGCGTACGCAGGTCCGTACGCCTTGTGGCTGGAACGTGTACGTCATCCGGTAGTCGGCACCGATGCCGGGCGAGGCCAGCGTCACCGATGCGGCCGGCGCGCAGGTGAGCACGCGCAGTTCCTCGCTGATCGCCGCGCCGTCGGCCACCAACCGGGTCTCCCGCCACGCCGTACCGGCCCCGAACGGTCCCGCGGTCAGCTCCTCCACGGATTCCACAGTGGACAGCCAGCGCGGCCTTGCGGCGAGGTCGGTGAAGACGGCCCAGACGCGCTCGACCGGCGCGTCGACGGTTCGTTCCACGGTCACCGTTGCCGACACGAAACTACGGTACCGCCGGCACTACGGTTCCGGACACCGGACCGAGCAGGACCCCACCCCCGGAGGCCCGGATCGTTACCGTATCGCCGTCCTCGAGGAAGGTCCGCGTCGATCCGTCGGCCAGCCTGACCGGATCCCGCCCGCCCCAGGTCAGTTCCAGGAAGGAGCCGGTTTCGTCCCGTTCGGGGCCGGAGACCGTACCGGAGGCGTAGAGATCGCCGGTACGCAGCCGGGCGCCGTTGACGGTCAGGTGGGCCAGCTGCTGCGCGGGCGTCCAGTAGAGCCCCGCGAACGGCGGTCGGGAGACCACCGTCCCGTTCCACTCGACGGTCAGGTCAAGCCGGTACGTCCGCCGGTCGGGCTCGCGCAGGTACCCGTGCACCGGCGGGTCCTGGGGCGGCGCCGGCACGGCGGCGGCCTCGATCGCGGCGAGCGGGGTGACCCAGGCCGACACGGACGTCGCGAACGACTTGCCGAGGAACGGACCGAGCGGCTGGTACTCCCAGGCCTGGATGTCCCGGGCGGACCAGTCGTTGACGAGCACGACACCGAAGACGTGATCGGCGAAGGCGCCGGTGCCGACCCGCGACCCGAGCGCGGACGGTACGCCGATCACGAAGCCGACCTCGGCCTCGATGTCGAGCCGGGCGGACGGGCCGAAGGTCGGCGACCCGTCCGGGCCGGACCGCTGGCCGGTGGGTCGGGTGATCGGCGTGCCGGAGACCACGACCGTGCCGGACCGGCCGTGGTACCCGACCGGCAGGTGCTTCCAGTTCGGCAGCAGCGGCGACCCGCCCGGCCGGAAGATCCGGCCGACGTTGCTGGCGTGGTGCTCGGACGAGTAGAAGTCCACGTAGTCGGCGACCTCGAACGGCAACCGCATGGCCAGCTCGTCGACCGGGTGGAGCAGGGCGGTCAGGTCCGGTGGCGGTTCGCGCAGGAGTGCGGTCAACCGGGCTCGGACCTCGGCCCAGACCGCCGGCCCGGCGGCCATCAGCGGGTTGAGCGTCGGCTCCCGCAGGACCCCGCCCGCGTCGATCAGTCCGCGCGCCTCGGCCGCGGCCAGATCGAGCGCCCGGTCCCCGACCCGGACCACGAGCCCGCCACCCTCGACCGCCCCGTACGGCAGGCCATAATCAGGCACCCCACCCCCCGGCACAAACTGCGGGGAGTTAGTTGTCAACCTGGCCGTCATAGCAACTAACTCCCGGGAATTTGTGCGGGAAGGGCGGGTGCGGGAAGGGCAGGCAGCAGGCCGACGCGCTGCAGGTCGTCGAGGGGTTCGCCGATGCTGCAGGTGCCGAACCCGACCCACAGCGGGCGCTCGTCGCCGAGCCGCCGCCGCGCGGTCTCGATCAGCGGGACCGGGTCCGTGCTGCCGAGCAGTTCGGTCACCTCCGCGGCCGTCCCGCCGTCCGCCGCGACGGCCGTCGCGACGAGCACGTTGAGGAACCCGTGGTGGGCGAAACCGGTCTCCGGGTCGGTGTACCGGGTCGCACGGTGCAGGCCCGCGGTCAGCTTGAACGGCAGGTCCCGGTCGCGGCAGGCGCAGACCACCGCGGCCAGTTCGGCCGGGGTCGGGAACAGCTCGGCGGCGAGCCCGCCGGTACGGAACTTGGGTGCGATCAGCGCGCCGCTGCGGCGTACGTCGGCCAGCGTGTCCAGGGCCGCCATCAGTCCCCAGGTCAGCGGGATCTCCGCGTACCCGAACAGGCTCGGCCGCTCGGCGAGGAGGGCGAGCAGCGCGCGGAGGCCGGGACCCGGGTCCTCGCCGCGCTTGGCGACGGCGATCTCGACCTGGTGGACCTGCACGCCGTCCGCCGCGGTGTCCACGGCCTGGAACAGCCCGTCCATGCCGGTGTCGCCGACCACCCCGACCGCGACCGGTCCCGGGACCTCACTCAGGGCGGACGCCGGCAGCAGCAGCGGGCCGACCATCGGCGCGTACCAGGCCGCGCGGTGACCGCGGTGGGCGGCGAGCGCGTGGGGCAGCGGCGCGTTGCCGGGCGGGAAGACCGCGGCGTCGTCGACGAGCTTGGCGAACAGGGTGGGTACCTGCGTTGACACGATCCTGGAATCTAGTGGACGCTACATATGACGGACAACAGCGTCCGATTATCGGACGATGGTGTCCGGGAAGCAGGACAAATACGGAGGTTTGACCATGCCGTACTACCGCAGGGTCGGCGACATACCCCCGAAGCGGCACACCCAGTTCCGGCAACCGGACGGGAGCCTCTACGCCGAGGAGCTGATGGGCCAGGAGGGCTTCTCCTCGGACTCGTCGTTGCTGTACCACCGGTACCTGCCGACCGCCATCGTCGCCGCCGAGGAGTTCGACCCGCCGGCGTGGTCGCGGATCCCGAACCGGCCGCTGAAACCCCGCCACTTCCGGACCCACAAGCTGGACGCCGGCGGCGCCGATCCGGTCCTCGGCCGGCAGCACCTGCTCGCCAACGACGACGTACGACTCTCCTATGTGGTCGCCGATCGTCCGTCCGTCCTGTACCGCAACGCGATCGGCGACGAGTGCCTGTACCTCGAGGAGGGCTCGGCACGGATCGAGTCCACGTTCGGCGCGCTGGACGCGAACGCCGGGGACTACGTGATCGTGCCCACCTCGGTCATCCACCGGATCGTTCCGCTGGACGGTCCGGTGCGGATGCTCGCCATCGAGGCGACCGGCCACATCGGACCGCCGAAGCGGTACCTCTCGGTACGCGGCCAGTTCCTGGAGCACTCGCCCTACGGCGAACGGGACCTGCGCGGGCCGTCGGAGCCGCTGCTCGCCGACGGGTCCGACGTGGAGGTGTACGTGCAGCACCGCCGGGGCTGGACCCGCCACGTGTACGCGAACCACCCGTTCGACGTGGTCGGCTGGGACGGCTGCCTCTACCCGTGGGCGTTCTCGATCCACGACTTCGAGCCGATCACCGGGCGCGTGCACCAGCCGCCGCCGGTGCACCAGACGTTCCAGGGACCCAACTTCGTGATCTGCTCGTTCGTACCGCGGAAGGTGGACTACCACCCGCTGGCGATCCCGGTGCCGTACAACCACCACAACGTCGACTCCGACGAGATGCTGTTCTACACCGGCGGCAACTACGAGGCACGGCGCGGGTCCGGGATCGACCAGGGCTCGATCTCCCTGCACCCGTCCGGGTTCACGCACGGCCCGCAGCCGGGCGCGCCGGACCGGGCCATCGGCGTCGAGTTCTTCGACGAGTTGGCGGTGATGGTGGACACGTTCCGGCCGCTCGACCTGTGCGAGCCGGCACTGTCCTGTGAGGACACCGGGTACGCGTGGACCTGGTCCCGCCGCGCACCCGCGCCCGACAGCGGCACCGACACCTCGACCGGCTAACGCTGCTGGGTCCGCAGCCTCGCGAGCAGTGCGACGAAACCACCCAGGATCGCGAGCACGAGCGGCCACGGGGTACCGACGGCGGCGTACACGAGAAGGAGGATCGGCGCGGCCGCCACACCGGAGACCGCGATTCGCAACAGCGGGTCGGTCTTGAGCACCGCGGGCAGTACCGCACTGACCCGGCCGGGCAGCCGGCTCGCGAATATCGCCGCGGCCACGATGCCGATCGCGGCGAGGAACGATGCCCGCAGCCGCCAGCCGATGCCACCGTCATCGCCGCCGATCGCCGCGATGATCGGTGCGATGATCGCGTACCCTGCGCCGTACCACAGCACCTCGTGGAGGCCCAGCCGCACCGAACGGCTCAGGTCCATATTGGACGGATCGCTCGCGGCGGCCTCGACGAGGTGCTCCAGCCCTTCGGCGAAGCGGCTCTGCTCCAGCCGGATCAGCCCCATGTCGTGCCGGGCCGAATTGGCCAGCTCAGGGTCGAGCCGCAGCGCCTCCCGGTACGCGCGCTCGGCCAGCTCGAACTGTTCGAGCCGGGCAGCAACCTGACCGAGCACGAGGTGCGCGCTGGGCTGCTCGGGGGCGAGCTGTACGGCCCGCCACGCGGCGTCGAGGGCGCGCTGCCCGTTGCGGACGTCGCTCAGGATCGCCGCCGCGCTGATCTGCGCGAAGGCGTTGTCCGGGCCGCCCAGGCGGAGCAGCTCGTCGGCCATCTCGGCGGCGTTCGCGGTGTGGTTCAGCTCGGCCAGGACCAGACCACGGATCGCGAGCGTGCGCAGGTCGTTCGGGTCGGCGGCCATGGCCTGGTTCGCCGCCTCGAGCGCCTGTTTCGGCTGCCCCGTGGCGAGCCGTACCCGGGCCAGCAGGGCGAGGGCGTCGACGTTGCGTGGATCGGAGGCGATCGCGCGGGACAGCTCGTCGGCTGCCTCGTCGTACCTGCCGAGATCGGCGAGCAGTTCGGCCCGCTGGAGGTGAGCGTCGAGTGACACGCGTCGAGCGTAAGTCAGGCGGCGTGAATCAGGGCGACCGCGATCCCGGCCAGACCCTCACCGCGACCGGTGAGCCCGAGCCCGTCGGTCGTCGTACCGGCGACGGTCACCGGCGCGCCGACCGCCTCGGAGAGCACCTTCTGCGCCTCGTCCCGGCGGGTCGCGATCTTCGGCCGTACCCCGACGACCTGGATCGACACGTTGTCGATCTCGAAGCCAGCGACTCGGACGAGGCGCGCGGTCTCGGCCAGCAGCGTGGTGCCCGGGGCGCCGGCCCACTCCGGCCGGTCCACCCCGAACGTGGCGCCGAGGTCGCCGAGGCCGGCCGCGGAGAGCAGCGCGTCGCAGGCGGCGTGGGCCACGACGTCGCCATCGGAGTGCCCGGCGAGACCCTCGTCGTCCGGCCAGAGCAGCCCGGCCACCCAGCACGCCCGGCCGGCGGCGAAGGCGTGGACGTCGGTACCGATGCCGACCCGCATCACCGGCCCCCGCCCCATCGGCCCCGCAACATCAGCGCGGCGATCTCCAGGTCGAGCGGAGTGGTGATCTTCAGAGCCAGCGGGTCGCCGGGCACGGTGTGCACGGGTACGCCGAGCTTCTCGACCAGCGCCGCGTCGTCGGTCATCGGGTCGCTGGTGCGGGCGGCATGGGCGGCGACCAGCACCGAGCGCCGGAAACCCTGCGGCGTCTGCACGGTCCGCAGCACCGACCGGTCGACCGTGCCGACGACCGTCCCCGACGCGCCAACTTCCTTGATCGTGTCGACGACCGGGAGCACCGGCACGACGGCCGGGTGGCCGCCCCGGACCGCGGCGGCGACCTGCTCGCACAACTCCGGCGGGGCGAGCGCCCGGGCGGCGTCGTGGACGAGCACGATGTCGTACCCGTCCGGCACCGCGGCGAGGGCGAGCGCGACCGACTCCTGGCGTACCGCGCCGCCGGGCACGACGGTCACCCCGGGCGGCAGCATGGCGCGCACATCGTCCACAGAGGACACAGGTGCCGCGACGACCACAGTGGCCACAGAAGGCGCGGCCAGCACCCGGCGCACCGCGTGCACCAGCAGTGGGACACCGGCCAGCTCGCGTAACGCCTTCGGCCCGCCGGCACCGAGTCGTGCGCCGATTCCGGCCGCAGGAACGAGGACCGCGACGTCACCGCGCGGGTCAGGCTGCGCGGTCACGTCGCGGTCCTCGGTGTGGAGTCGGGTCGTGAGGAGTGCTCAGGCCTCGGTGAGCACCTTGTCGAGGAGCATTTCCGCCTCGTCCTTCGTGCTCTTCTCGGCGAGCGCCACTTCGCCAACGAGGATGTCGCGAGCCTTGGCGAGCATCCGCTTCTCGCCCGCGGACAGGCCCCGCTCCCGCTCCCGGCGCCAGAGGTCGCGGACGACCTCCGCCACCTTCAGCGGGTTGCCGGAGGCCAGCTTCTCCAGGTTCGCCTTGTAACGCCGCGACCAGTTGGTCGGCTCCTCGGTGTGAGGAGCTCGGAGAACATCGAAAACCTTCGTTAGGCCCTCTTCACCGACCACCTCACGCACGCCAACGATCTCTGCGTTCTCGGCGGGCACCCGCACCGTCAGGTCACCCTGGCTGACCTTGAGGACGAGATACTGCTTCTCCTCGCCCTTGACGATCCGAGTTTCGATTGCCTCGATGGTTGCGGCCCCGTGGTGGGGGTAGACAACGGTTTCGCCGACACTGAAAACCATAGGTTCGAAACCCCTTTCGCTGTGTCTAGGGTAACACGGGGCGTCCCTCCCGGCCCACCCCGGGCTTCGCCGTTAGCCCAGGTCAGAGGCGTTGTGAGTCGCCTATCTCCGGCTTGACACACGCGACCGGCACTGTTCTCGCTACGGTCTGTGACATGGACATTACCGCGCCACCGGAAGATTCCGACATGTCGGCTCGGTTTGGACGCCCGTACCACTGGGCACCCCGTCGAACGATGCGCTGGGCCGGCGGACCCCAGACATCGATCGCCGACGAAATATGGTGGATCCCGGCTCTAGCGGACAGGGCACCGGGTGGGGGAGAGTTGGCTTTAAGCGGCCAAGGAGACAGCCATGGGCACGCTGGGGGAGAGCAACGGCGGCGACCGGCCGCCCAACGGTGACGGCCTGCCCGGCCTGCCCCCGGAGTGGGGCACCGTCGTCATACCCGATGACCCTGCCGAGCTGGCGGACGAGGCCGCCGCGGTCCGCCGCGAGCTACGCGCCTCGCTGCGCCGGACCCGATGGCGCCGCCGGCTCCGGCTCCGCCGCCGCCATGGCGACGAGCCCACGCTCGGCCTCCCCTTACTGATCATGGCGATCGCGTTGATCGCGACGCTGACCAGCCTGTTCGCGGTCGCCTGGCCCAAGCCGCAGCGGCAGACCGCGGACGACCGCCCGGCCCGCGTCCCGGACGTCACCCTCTTCGACGACCGGGGCGACGCGGTACGCCTCGACCAGACCCTCCCCGCCGTGGTCCTGCTCGTCGACGGCTGCGACTGCACCGGGCTGCTCGGGGACGTGGCCACCGCCGCCGACCCGAAGCTGAACATCCTGGCCGTGGCCCGGCAGGCACCCCGGGTCCTCGCGCCTTCGGGGGCCACCTCGCCGGCGCCCCAGGTGACCCGGGTCCGCGGCCTGACCGACCCGAACGAGTCGTTGCGTACCGCGCTCGGCCTGCCCGCGCCCGGCGGCGGTGCCTCGGTCGTGGTGTTCTCGGCCGGGGGCAACCTGGTCAAGCTGGTGCCGACCACGACCGACGTCGACGATTTCCGGGCCAGCCTCACCGCGCGGTAGCCGCCAGCAGGGCACCGTAGAGGGTCAGGCCCGGGCCGAACGCCAGGGCGAGCACGGTGGCCGGCCGGCTCCCGGCCGTGACCGTCATGATCCCGGCCCGGGCGAGCGTCTCCAGGATCAGCAGGACGGTCGGCGACGAACTGTTGCCGTGCTCGGCCAGCTGGGCCCGGGACGGCCCCAGCTCGGCCGGGCCGAGACCCAGCTCCCGCTGCACCACGTCGAGGATGCGCGGCCCGCCCGGGTGCACCGCCCATCCGTCCACATCGGAGACTGAGAGGCCGTGCCGGTCCAGCAGGCCGGTGACGAGCGGGACGACGTGCCCCGCGAGGATGTCCGGAACCTTGTTCGACAGGCCCATCCGGAACCCGAGGTCGGTCACGTCCCAGGTCATCTGGTCCGCGGTCGTGGCATCGGTCACCGAGGCCACGTCGGTGACGGCGAAGCCGGGCCCACCGGGCACGATCACGGCGGCCGCCGCCGCGTCGGAGAACAACGCGTGCGCCACCATCTGCTGCGGGTCCGTGCTGGGCGGCTGGACGTGCAGGCTGGTCAGCTCGGCGCAGAGCAGCAGGGCCGGCCGGCCGCGCACCGCGACGTAGTCGGCCGCCGTACCCAGGCCGGGCAGCGCCGCGTAGCAGCCCATGTGCCCGACGAACAGGCGCTGCGCGGACGGCGCGAGACCCAGGTCGCGGGCGAGCAGGATGTCCAGGCCCGGAGTCACGTACCCGGTGCACGAGCAGACCACGAACAGCCCGATGTCGTTCGCGGCGACCCCGCCGGAGGCCAGGGCCGCGGATGCGGCCTCCTTGCCCAGCGGAAGTGCCTCGGCGAGGTACCGCTCCATGCGCCGCGTGGTGGACCAGCCGGAGACGTCCTCGAGCATCGGATTGACCACCCCGTGCCGGCTGCCGACCCCGGAGTTGGCGAAGATCCGCTGCGCCAGCACGCGCTGCCGGCCACCGAAGTGCGTCGCGAAGTACCCGTCCCACAGGTCGCTCTGCCGGAGCTGTTGCGGGTACGCGACGCCGAACCCCCCGATGACCGGGACGTGCTGGCTCACCATCGCGGCGCCGTACCGTCGCGGTCCGGATCGCCGCCGAGCGCCGCGACACCGAGCCAGTCCGCGCACACATCGGACGTGGCCGGCTGCAGCGAACCGCAGCGGGCGTCGCGGAACAACCGTTCGAGCGGATGTCCCCGGCGGGTGGCCGAGGTACCGGCCGCCTCCAGCATCGAGGCGGCCACGTCGTGCGCGGTGGTACCGGCGAGCAGCTTGGCACGCCAGACCCAGCGGTTGGTCTCCGGCTCGCCGGGCGCCTCGTCGACCCGGCGGGCCGCCTCCATGACCGCCAGCCGGGCCGCCGCGACGGCCGCGTCCGCGCGACCGATCCGCGACCGTACCGCTGGCAGCCCGCCCAGCCTGCGGGCCTCGACGTGGTCCACGGCGGCGTCCACCGCGGCCTGCGCGACACCCACGTAGACGGCCGCGTACGACGCGACCAGCCAGTGCGGCATGAGCTGCGCGACCACCAGCGCCAGGCCCTCCACCCCGCCCAGCAACGCGTCGGTCGGCACCACGACGTCCAGGTGCAGGTCGTGGGAGGCGGTCGCGCGCATGCCGAGCGAGTCCCACGTCTCCTCGACAATCAGGCCGTCCACTGTGGAGGGAATTAGGAACTGCGAGACCTGGTCGCCGTTGCGGGCCGCGACGAGGTAACCGGAAGCGTGGCCGACCCCGGAGCAGAACGTCTTGGCGCCCTTGATGTGGTACCCGCCGTCCACCTGCTCGTACACAGTGGACAGCAGGGACAGGCGGGAACCGGCGCCGCGTTCGCTCATCGCCACGCCGTACCAGGCTCCCTCGGCCGCGGCCCGCAGCAGCCGGTCGCGGGCGGCCAGCGCGCTGTCCGGGACGCCGAGCGCCACCGCGACCTCGTCGGTGACCGCGGTCAGCGCCCCGGTCACCGAGGCGTGCATGTTGAACACCAGCGCCGTCGCGCCGTTGCCCCGGGCCAGCTCGAACGCCACCTGCGCGTAGTCGGTGAAGCCGGCGCCCACCCCGCCACAGCGCTCGGGCACCATCAGCCCGAACAGCCCCACCCCGCGCAGGTCCGCGAAGTCGTCAACTGGGAACGCTCCCACCCGATCGTGCGCCTCGGCGCGGGCGGCGAACCGTGGCGCCAACCGGCGCGCGGCCGCTACCGCCTCAGCCGGCCGCACCGGCCACCTCCTTGCGGCCGCGCCCCTGGTAGAGCACTGCCGTCGACCACGTCGGCACGAGCGGAATCTCCCCCCTGCGTACAACCAACCAGCGCAGCGCCGCCCCCACCGCCGGGCGGACCCCTCGCACCTGGAGCCGTACCCCGTGTCGGGCACATTCACGCGTCAGGACGGCGGGATTGACGAACAACTTCGGATCGTGGATGCCCGCCGGCGCCCCGCCGGGCACCCGTTCGGCGAGGGTGACGGCCAGCAGCCGGCAGAGCGCCGTGTCGTTCAGCGTGTCGAGCACGAGCAGGCCGCCCGGGCGCAGCACCCGGCACACCTCGGCCACCGCGCCGGCCAGGTCCTCGACGTGTTCTAGCAGCTCACCGGCGCTGACCACGTCCGCACAGTCGTCCGCGACGGGCAGCCGCAGGACGTCGCCCCGGACCGCCGCGACGCCGTGGCTGGCGGCCTGCTCCAGCGCGGAGGTGACGAGGTCGACGCCGACGTGCCGGTACCCCTTGCCGGCGAGGTGCGGCGCGAGCAGGCCGGCCCCGCAGCCGACGTCGACCAGCACCGCACCGGGTCGGGTCGCGGGCGGCACCAGGCGCGCCCGGGCCGCCGCGATGCCGTGCAACAGGGTGAACACGCCGCCCGGGCGCCACCACTCGCCGGCCAGGTCGTCGTACTGGCGTATGTCGTTGCGGGGGCGTTGCGGCGGGCGCGCCATGAGATCGAGCGTGACACGGGGCGAGCTACGGAACAAACTTCGTACCGTGCTCGCACTCATCCGGGCCAGCCACCCGGAACCCGGCGCGGCGGTGACGCTGGCCGCCACGCTGCTCGCGGTCTCGGTCGGCCACGACTGGCGGCGGACGCTGGTGGTCGCCACCACCGTGGGCGCCAGCCAGCTCGCCATCGGCTGGCACAACGACCTGCTCGACGCCGAGCGGGACGCGACCGTCGGGCGGGCGGACAAGCCGGTGGCGACCGGTGCGGTGAGCCGGCGGGCGGTCGGCGTCGCGGCCGCGGTCGCGGCTGCCGCGACCGTCGTGATCTCGCTGCTCGCCGGGCTGCCGGCGGCACTCGCCGCAACCGGCGCGCTGGCCAGCGCGCTGCTCTACAACCGGCCGCTCAAGTCGACGCCGTTCTCGGTGGTGCCGTACGTCGTGTCGTTCGCGCTGCTGCCGTCCTTTGTGGTGCTCGCGCTGCCGGGCCAGCCGGCCCCGCCGGTCTGGATGGTCGCGGCCGGCGGCCTGCTCGGCGGGGGTGCGCACTTCGCCAACGTCCTGCCGGACCTCGACGACGACGCCCGCACCGGCGTACGCGGCCTGCCGCACCGGCTCGGGCCGCCGTGGTCGCGCGCCATCGCCGCCGGCCTGCTGCTCGCGGCGACGCTCACCCTCGCGCTCGGCCCGGCCGGGCCGCCGTCGTGGGCCGGCCTGACCGCGGTCGCGCTGGCCCTCGTGGTCCTGCCCATCGGCTGGTACCGGGGGAGGCGGGCCAGTGCCCGCGGCGCCCGTCCGGTGGCGGTGTTCCGGGCCGTCATGGTCGTGGCGCTGATAGACGTGATCCTCCTCGTGGCCGCTGGACGGCTCGTATAGGCTCTTGCGACGTGACCCGCTCGACCTTCAGGCTCGCCACCGTCGCCGTCCTCGCCGCGGGCACGGTCGCCCTCGCCGCCGGCTGCAGCGCCGGTCTGAGGACCCAGACCGACGAGACGGTGCCGTCCGTACCGGGCGCGAACGTGCAGGCCTCGGCGCCGACCGGCGGGTTCGTGGGCGTGCGCAACGTGATCCTGACCTACCCGGGGCCGGCTGGTTATCCGGCAGGCGCGACGGCGCCGCTGGAGGTGCGGGTCTTCAACGATACGAAGCAGCCGATCCGGCTGACCCAGGTACGCAGCGACGACGGCACGGTGGTGCTGCTCGGCGGGGCCGCCGGGACCGCGGCGCCGGCGCCGGCATCGCCATCGCCGGTGACGTCGCCGACCCGGACCGCGACGCCCACGCCGACCGCCACGGCCCGCCCGACCGCCACAGCCCGCCCGACCGGAACAGCCCGCCCGACCGGAACGGCGCGCCCGCCGGCCTCGCCGTCGGTGCCGCCCACGGCCGCCCCGTCGCCGTCCGCGCCCGCCGGCCGTCCGGTCGCCATCGAGATCCCGGCGGGCGGGTTCGCCGTACTGGCACCGGGTGAGGCTCAGTGGCTGGCGCTCACCGGCCTCGAACGGGCGGTACGGGTCGGCGAGACCACGAAGGTCACGTTCGTGTTCAGCAACGGCGTGGTGCTGGAGGCTCACGCGCCGGTGGCGCCGCCGCTGTCCCCGCTGCCGCGCAGCCCGATGGAGTTCGACGAGGGCGGGCATTAAGTCGTACCCCCTCGGTAGCGTGCGGGCGTGGCAGTGAAGACGCAGCGACCGGCGTTCGAGTGTGACGTCTGCGGGCACCAACCGGCGAAGTGGATCGGGCGCTGTCCCGACTGTGGTGAGTGGGGCTCCATCGTGGAGTCCACCGTGGGTCCGCCCGCCGCCGGGCGGAACGCCTCGCCCCGGACCCCGCTGGAGCCGGCCCGCCCGATGGCCCAGATCAGCGCGGCGCCGGCCCGGGCGCGCCCCACCGGCGTGTCCGAGCTCGACCGGGTGCTGGGCGGCGGCCTGGTCCCCGGCGGCGTCGTGCTGCTCGCCGGCGAGCCCGGCGTCGGCAAGTCCACGCTGCTGCTCGAGGTGGCCCAGCAGTGGGCGGCGGCCGGTGCGGGCGTCGCCCTGGTCGTCAGCGGCGAGGAGTCGGTGAGCCAGGTCCGGCTCCGGGCCGAGCGGCTGGATGCCCTGCACGAGCAGCTCTACCTGGCCGCGGAGACCGACCTCGGCGCGGTCCTCGGCCACCTCGACGCGGTCAAGCCGACGCTGCTCGTGCTCGACTCGGTGCAGACCATCTCCGCGCCGGCCACGGACGGCGTGCCGGGCGGAGTCACCCAGGTGCGGGCGGTAACCGCCGCGCTGGTGTCGGTGGCGAAGGAGCGCGGCATCGCGACTGTGCTGGTCGGGCACGTCACCAAGGACGGCCAGGTCGCCGGGCCCCGAGTGCTCGAGCACCTGGTCGATGTCGTGTTGCACTTCGAGGGCGACAAGCACTCGTCGCTGCGGATCGTCCGTGGCATGAAGAACCGGTTCGGCGCCGCGGACGAGGTCGGCTGCTTCGAGATGCACGAGAAGGGCATCACCGGGCTGCCCGACCCGTCCGGGCTGTTCCTCACCCGGTACGCAGAGGCCGTGCCGGGCACCTGCGTGACGGTGGCGATGGAGGGGCGGCGGGCGCTGCTGACCGAGGTGCAGGCGCTGATCGGGGCGCCGGTGGCCGGCTCGCCGCGGCGGACCGTCTCCGGGCTCGACAGCGCGCGGCTGGCCATGGTGCTCGCGGTGCTCCAGCGGCGCAACAGCCAGCTCCGGCTGCACGACCGTGAGGTGTTCGCGGCCACCGTCGGCGGGATCCGGGTCACCGAGCCGGCCGCGGACCTGGCGATGGCGCTCGCGGTCGGCTCGGGCGGGCTCAACCTGGCGATCCCGCCGGATCTGGTCGCGCTCGGCGAGGTCGGGCTCACCGGCGAGGTACGCCGGGTCGGAGCGGTACCGCGCCGGCTGGCGGAGGCGGCCCGGCTCGGGTTCCGGTTCGCGCTCGTGCCGCCGGGCTGCGGACCCGGGGCGACCGGCCCGGCACCCGCCGGCATGCAGGTCACGGAGGTGGCAACCATCAATGCCGCGTTGCAGAACGCGGCGCGCGCCTCGGCCGCCTAGTAGAGCTCGTCGGCGATGATCACGTGGTGCGGTGCGAACGCCGCCAGCGCGGCCAACTGGGCGGCCGGGTCGCCGACGAACTCGTCCATCCGCACGGCGAGGTGGTACGACGAGACAGCCGGACCTTCGCCCCGGTGCGCCCGGCTGCTGCGGATCGCGGCCCGCAGGACGAACCGGTCCCACCACCGCGGCCGGTCACCGAGCCGTCCCCGTCGGTTACCGCAGCGGACCAGCAGGTAGGGCTCGTCGCGCATGCCGTACGCGGCGATCTCCACGATCCGCGCCCAGGGCAGCAGCAGCGTCCGCAGGATCCCGGGGCGGATCGACAGGGCGTAGTGGTCCGCCGCGACGGCCGGACGCCGGACCAGGGCCATCAGGAACGGCACGGCGGCCAGCCCGAAGAGGACCGCCAGCCCGATCGGTACGAGCGCCAGAGCGTTGGTACGGCCGGACTCGAGTCGCGACGGCTCCGCTCCGAAAAGCACATAGCCAATGACCACGATCGCTGTCCCCAGGGTCACGTACCACCCCAGCCGGCCCCACGCCCGGCTGGGAAACGCCCGGCGCCATGCGATCCGTTCTGCACCGGCCATTGCCAACCCTTCCCTCGTGGCAAATCCAGGGACGGACAGACGGCGCTAATCGAGAATCTGGACCACTTTACGGTTTCGCGGCCATACCGCAACAGCGCTACTTGGACGACGGTCCGTAGACTGTGCGGATGCCGATCGACCGCTATAACAGCTGGGCGGGCACCGGTGAGCGGAGCGATCCGGTGCGGGCGACCCTCGCTCTGGTCGCGCCCGGCACCGCGCTGCGCGACGGACTGGAGCGGATCCTGCGTGGACGCACGGGCGCGCTGATCGTTCTCGGCTACGACCGGACGGTGGAGGCGATCTGCACCGGCGGCTTCCCCCTCGATGTCGAGTTCTCCTCGACCCGCCTGCGTGAACTGTGCAAGATGGACGGTGCCGTGGTGCTGTCCAGCGACGGCACCCGGATCGTCCGGGCCGCCGTCCACCTGATGCCGGACCCGTCGATCCCGTCCGAGGAGTCCGGGACCCGCCACCGCACCGCCGAACGGGTGGGCAAGCAGACCGGGTACCCGGTCATCTCGGTGTCGCAGTCCATGCGCATCATCGGGCTCTACGTCAGCGGGCAGCGGCACGTCCTGGACGACTCCGCCGCCATCCTGTCCCGCGCCAACCAGGCTCTGCAGACCCTGGAACGGTACAAGCTGCGCCTCGACGAGGTGAGCGGGACGCTCTCCGCGCTGGAGATCGAGGATCTGGTCACCATGCGCGACGCGGTCGCGGTCGTCCAGCGGCTGGAGATGGTCCGACGGATCGCGGACGAGATCGCCGGGTACGTGGTGGAGCTGGGCACCGACGGCCGGCTGCTGGCCCTGCAGCTCGACGAGCTGATGGCCGGTGTGGACGCGGACCGGACCCTGGTGATCCGGGACTACCTGCCGCCCGGGCGCAAGCCCCGCGGCCCCGAAGAGGCGCTCGAGGAGCTGGACCGGCTCTCCGCCACCGACCTCATCGACCTGGTCGCGGTGGCCAAGGCGCTGGGCTACCCCGGGACGACGGACGCGCTCGACGCGGCCGTCTCACCACGCGGGTTCCGGCTGCTCGCCAAGGTCCCGCGGCTGCCCGGCACGGTCGTGGACCGGCTCGTCGACCACTTCGGCTCGCTGCAGCGGCTGCTCGGCGCGACCGTGGAGGATCTTCAGGCGGTGGACGGGGTCGGCGACGCCCGGGCCCGCGGGGTCCGGGAAGGGCTCTCCCGGCTGGCCGAGGCGTCGATCCTGGAACGCTACGTCTGACCTCTACTTGCCGTCCGTGATCGTGATCGCGATCGGGTCGCTCCACTTCGTACCCACCCGCCCGGTCAACTGGTACGTCCCCGGCGCCGGCAACGGTTTTGTCTGGCAGTTCGTCGACTCGCGCCCGTTCCAGAGCACGTTGAAGTCGGTGAGCTCCTGACCGGGAGAGAGGGTACGGACGAACGACCCGCCGACCGCGCCGCAGTCGTCGGACGACCAGATCTGCCGCGCACCCTGGGTCAGCCGCAGCTCCTGCTGGGTGGCGCCGACATCACGGCTGCACGAGCGGGACGACACGTTCTTGATCTTCAAGAAGATCCGCAGGTACGTGCCGACCACGATCTCCGCCTTGCTCCCCTCGGTGCTGACCGTGACCGCCAGCTCGTTGTCGTCGCAGGGCCCGGTCGCCTGGACGTACGGCGTGCCGGACGGCGCGTTCGACCCGGGCGGGGTGTCCGGCGACCCGCCGATGACCGGGGTGAGGAGGCTGCGGGTCGGGCCGGGCGACGGGTGTCCGGCGGTTGGCCAGCCCGTGGTGTCGGGGGACCCGGACGACTTCGACCCACCGCAGCTGTAGACGAGGAGGAAGGCGGTGACCACCAGCGCCCCGAGCACGATCGCCCGGCGCCGCCAGTAGACGGCGGGAGGCAGGGGGCCAACCGTCAGTCTCATGATGCGCTCACGTTATCGGGATCTCCGGTCGGCGCCACGACGACGCGCCGCGCCGGTCAGAGGTACACCCGGCGGGCGAAGACCGCGTGCGCACCGGCCACCCGGTCCAGGAACAGCAGGCCGGCACAGTGGTCCAGCTCGTGCTGCACGGCGCGGGCCTCGAACGCGTCTGTGGTGATCGTCACCCGCTCGCCGGTACCGGGGCGGTAGCCGGCCACCACGAGCCGGCCGGCCCGCTTCACGTCCCCGGTCAGGTCCGGCACCGACAGGCAGCCCTCACGGCCCTTCTGCCATTGGGCGGCCTCGACCACGGTCGCGTTGCACAGAACGAAGCAGCCGTGACTGGTGTTCGCCTTCGGGTGGCCGCTCACGTCGACGGCGAACACCTGGGCCGGGACGCCGATCTGGGGCGCGGCGAGCCCCACGCAGCCCGGCGAGACCCGCATGGTGGCCACCAGGTCGGCGGCGAGCCGGATGGTCTCCCCGGCAACCGGGTCCACCTCGGCTCCGGGGCGGCTGAGCACCGGATCGGGGGCGGTCACCACCTTCCGTACCACGCCATTCACAGAAGGTCCAGTTCGTTCCGCTTCGCTCACAACAGGTCCGGCTCGATCCGGCGGAGCGAGGTCTCCACGCCGAGCGAGACGGCGACCGCGGCCAGGTCCCGGGTCAGCGCGTCGATGTCTACTGTGGACGGGATGTCCACGTCGGCGACGAGCACGTAGAGGTCACCGGCGAGGCGCGTGGTCAGGTCGGTGATGTTGCCGCCCACCGCGGCGAGGACGCGGGTCACCGCGGCCACGATCCCCAGCCGGTCCGCGCCGTGGACGGTGAGAGTGAACCCGGACCCGGCCGGCTCGGCAGCCGCCTCGGGCTGCACCTCCCGAACGGTCACCCCCTCGGTGACCGGTCGCAGCGCCTCCTCGACCGTCCCCGCCGGGGCCGCGCCGACGCACACCAGGGTCATCGCGAAGTGACCGCGCAGCAGGGTCATCGTCGAGTCGGTCAGGTTGAGTCCCAGGCCGGCGAGCACCTCGGAGACATCGGCGATGATCCCGGGCCGGTCCCGGCCGACCACGGTGACAGCGAGTTCGGGCACCAGGTTAGTCTGCCGGACGATGGGCACCGATCTCGCGCTGGCCGCCGTCCGGTGGTTCGACCGGAACGCCCGGGACCTGCCGTGGCGGCATCCGGGCACGAGCGCCTGGGCGATCCTGGTCAGTGAGGTGATGCTGCAGCAGACGCCGGTACCCAGGGTGATCCCGGCCTGGCGGGCCTGGCTGGACCGGTGGCCGACGCCGGCCGCGCTCGCCGCCGACACACCGGCCGGGGCGATCCGGGCCTGGGGTCGGCTGGGTTACCCGAGACGGGCGCTGCGCCTGCACGCGTGCGCCGCCGCGATCGTGGCCCGGCACGGCGGGAGCGTGCCGTCCGATGTGGACGCCCTGCTGGCGCTGCCCGGGATCGGCACGTACACGGCGCGGGCGGTGGCCGCGTTCGCGTACGGCCAGCGTCACCCGGTCGTGGACACGAACGTCCGCCGGGTCGTGGCGCGGGCGGTCGCGGGTGAGCCGGACGCGGGCCCGGCGACGACCGCCGCCGACCTCACCGCTGTGGCGGCGCTGCTGCCCGCCGAGCCGGCCGTGGCGGCCCGGGCCAGCGCCGCGCTGATGGAGATCGGGGCCGTGGTGTGTACGGCCCGGACCCCGCGGTGCGCCGAGTGTCCACTGCGGACCCGGTGCGCCTGGCAGGCGAACGGCGCGGGAGGCGACCGGCCGGGCCGGCGCACCCAGCGCTACACCGGCACCGACCGGCAGGTACGCGGCATCCTGCTCGCCGCGCTCAGGGAGTCCCGGGTACCGGTGGCCCGTGCCCAGCTGGATCTGTTGTGGACCGACGGCGCCCAGCGGGACCGGGCGCTGGCCGGTCTGGTCGTGGACGGCCTGGTGGAGGAGGTGGCGCCGAGCCGTTTCGCTCTCGCTGGTGACGCCTGACGGCCTACGTCAGCGTCCACTCCGACGGGTAGGGCGCCGGCTCGGCACCCCTGGCCCGCATCCGGTCCGTGTACGCCCGGTACCGCCGCCGTGCCTCCTCGTGCCGGCCGTCCCGGGCCAGCGTGATGACCACGCCGAGGTGGCCGCTCTCGTCGTCCGGATCCAGCTCCAGCAGCCGCAGGTACCAGCGCAGCGCGACGTCGGTCTCGCCGGCCACCGCGGACGCACTGGCCAGGGCGCGCAGCGCGTCCAGGTAGGTGGCGGTCGTGCCGGCGCCGAGGTCCGAGCGGTTCACGCTGGCGACCGCGTCGCTCAGCAACTGTTGCGCGCCGCCCAGGTCGCCGTCCGCGAACCGGTCCAGCCCGGCCCGGGCGGTCGGCAGGAACGGCCGCGGGGCGGCAGCGGCGAACGCGCCGGCCGCGCGGAGCGGTCCGGCCGCCAGGGCAGCCTCCGGGCGGACGCCCAGGGCGCGCAGCCGGGCCTCGACGCGCGACAGGTCACCGTGTCCGGCGGCGGCCAGGCCGGCGGCCGCCCGGGCCACGAAGATCGGGTTGCCCAGCCGGGCCCACCTCGCCTGGGCCTCCCGCAGCAGCTCGGCATCCTGCCCGAGCACGCCGTGCAGCTCCACCGCCTCGGCCAGCCCGCTCGCGTCCCGCCGGGCGTCCGCCGCCTCGGCCGCCTCGGCCGCGTACCGGACCGCCGCGATCCGATCGCCGCCGTGCAGCGCGAACCAGCCGGCGGTGAGCAGCGCCCAGGTCCGCCATACCCCGAACCTGGTGTCCAGAGCGCGCTCGGCCAGTGCCCACGCGGAGTCCGGATCGGTCGCGTACCGCGCTCTGGCCAATGTGGAGAGTCCAGCCAGCGCCTGGTAGTCGCCGGACCGGTCGCCCAGGGTCAGCGCCTCGTCGAGCACCTCCTCGGTCAGGCTCAGGTCGCCCCGGACGAGGTAGACCGCGCCGAGCGCGACCAGCGCGTACGACAGCAGACCGCTGCCCGCGTCGCGCCAGAACCGGGCCGCCACCTCCAGCTCGGCGACGGCCTCGTCGAGCCGACCCATCGCCCGGTACGCCCACCCGCGGTTGGTCCGGACGATCCCGTACCGGTCCATGGACCCGGTCGCCTCGATGAGCCGCATCGCCTCGTCGAGCTGGACCAGCGCGTCTCCGTGGCGGCCCTCCTCCAGCAGCCGCCGGCTCGCGTTGGTGCGCAGGCGGATCTGCTGGTTGAGGTCGCCGGCCCGGACCGCCGCCTCGGTCGCGGCCGCCATGTGCTCGGCGTTCGCCGCCCAGTCGTCGACGTGTTCGGCCGCCATCGCCAGCGCGGTGTGCGCCGCCGCGAGCGCCCGGTCCGCGCCGCTGCCGCCGGCCTTCGCGCTGGCCGTGGCCGCAGTGAGCGCCCGCTCGGCGGCCTCCCGGCACGCGGTGATGTCACCCCGTCCCCAGTGCACGATCGCGGTCTGGGCGAGCACCAGCGCGGCCTCGGCGGGATCCGCCTCGTCCAGCCGGGCCCGCTGGAAGCTGGCCAGCGCGGCGGCCAGGTCGCCGGCCGCCTGGTGGATCTGCCCGATCCGGTACGCGACCGGCGCGGCCAGGCCGCCGTCGCCGCCGGCCAGCCGCTCGAGGCAGGCCAGCGCCCCGGCCGCGTCGCCGCGCAGGTGCCGGGCCTCGCCCTCGACCAGGTCCAGTTCGGGGGTACGGGCAGCGGCCGGCACCCGGGCGGCCGCGGCGGCCACCTCGCCCGCCCGGCCCGCCGCGAGCAGGGCCGGACCGTGCGCGGTGAGCAGGTCGAGCACCGGCCCGGTCGACTGCGCGGCCGCGGCGGTGACCACCGCGTCGTCGAGCCGGCCGTGCTCGGCGTACCACCGGGTCGCGGCGGCCAGCAGACGCTCGCGGGCACTGTCCGCCAGCGGTGCCCGGCCGATGACCGCGCGGCGTACGCCGGCGGCCGGCTCGTACCAGTCCGGTGTGCCGGCACCCGGGGTGAGCAGCGGGATCGCGCGCGCCGGATGGGAGTCTGCCGGCAGGTCCAGGGCCCGGCACAGGTCGGCCGAGACACGGGGCAGGTAGGCGGCCCGCCGGACCAGCTCGCGGGCACCCGGCTCGGCCGCCGCGAACACCTCCCGGGCCAGGTACTCGGCGAGCGCGTTGGCCGTACCGGTGCCGAGCGCGTCGAGGCGGTCCCGGCGCTGGGCCGCCGGCTGGCCGGCCAGCCAGGCGGCACCGAGCGCAACAAGGCCGGGCCGCCCGGCGGCGAGCGCCTGCAGTTGCGCGGCGAGCGTGTCGGCCGCGGTCGCGTCGCCGAGGACGAGCGTCAGAAGCTGGTACGTCTCGAAGTCCGCGAACCCGAGCTCGCTCTCGCCCAGCAGGGTGACCCGGCCGGCGGCGGCGAGCCGGTCGACCGGGAACGGCAGATCGGTGCGGGAGGCGACCACGAGCCGCAGCCCGGCCGGCGCGTGCCGGCACAGCTCCTCGACGAACCGGGATGCCGGGCTCGCGGCCGGCAGGTAGTGCGCCCCGTCCAGGACGAGAACGAGTTGCGGGGCACCGGTACGGTCCAGCCCGGTGGCGAGGATGCTGGCCAGGCCCGCGGCGTGGACCTCCTCGTCGGTGCCGGACGCCGGCTCGTCACCCAACGCGTCCAGCATGGCCGCCCAGTCCGATGTGGACATCGACGGGTCCACCGCACGCAACGCGTCGGCGAGCCCGCGCCGCAGGACCGGCAGCGCCCCGTGCTCGGGGCCGAGGGTCAACCAGGCGGTCCGGCCGGGTGCGTGCACGGCCCGGGCCTCGGCCCAGGCGGAGAGCAGCGCGGTCTTCCCGGCACCCGGGCCGGCGACCAGGGCGGTCAGCCAGGCTCCCCGGTCAAGGGCCGCGATGAGGGCGGCACGCCGGACATACCGCCCGGAAATGCCTGAGGGCGCCGGCCCGTACGACGGACCGGCGCCCTCAGGCATTGTCTGCGCTACTCCTCTGTGCCAGCGGTGGCGGCTCCACCGAGGTCGGCGGGCACCGCGTCCGGGACCACCGGCGGCTTGTCCGCACCACGGAAGACGAGCTTGGCGTGGTCGGTGTCGTCGGGGTTGCCTTCGCAGTCGACGACGACGATCTGTCCGGGGCGTAGTTCGTTGAACAGGATGCGTTCGGACAGGGAGTCTTCGATCTCCCGCTGGATC